>Ga0207655_1000167_pt1 | contig 119650 bp, 102 predicted proteins | sample KBSM44metaG_FD_184398 | JGI IMG/M metagenome (GOLD analysis project Ga0207655, IMG submission 184398) | Miscanthus rhizosphere microbial communities from Kellogg Biological Station, Michigan, USA - KBS M4-4 metaG (SPAdes) (version 2) | ecosystem: Host-associated > Plants > Roots > Rhizosphere... | reverse complement strand
TGATCGACCACGCGCAAGCCCGGCGATTGCTGGGCTTGAGTACCACTCAGGATTACGACGTGGATTTTCAAAAGCTCTCGGCCAAGGGGCGGCCGACGTCGTACCGCTACCCGTTCAACCTGCAAACCTTGATGCATTGAGCCGGCTCAGATCCCGGCCAGGTGCAACACCAGTTTGACGATGCCGAACAGCGTCAGGGCGAACACCACCGTGAACAGAATCCCCAGAATCACAAAATGACTGGGCTTGCCATGGGTGAAGTCCCGGGCCCGGTTTTTCCCGCTTTGCACCCCGAACGCCGCTGCCATGACGCTGTGCAGCATCTGCCAGAAGGTCGGCGGTTTGTTGTGGTTATTGTTGTCGACTGGATCGTCCATAAATCCCCCGTCACGAATGTGTATGAGGCAAGCATAGACAACAGACTCGAACTCTGTGGGAGCCGTTGTGGCGAGGGAGCTTGCTCCCGTTGGGTCGCGAAGCGGCCCCAAAAAATGGGACTGCTACGCAGTCCAACGGGAGCAAGCTCCCTCGCCACAAAGGCTCGCTCCCACAGGGGAAGGGGTTAGTTGTCGTAACCCAGGTTAGGCGCCAGCCAGCGCTCGGTCACGCTCAACTCCTGGCCTTTGCGCGAGGTGTAGCTCTGCACCTGATCCTTGTCGATCTTGCCCACGGCGAAATACTGCGCCTGTGGGTGAGCGAAGTACCAGCCGCTGACCGCCGCCGCCGGGAACATCGCGTAGTGCTCGGTGAGGAATACGCCGCTGCGGCCGGCCTTGAGCTCTTCCGCTTCCGGGTCCAGCAGCTTGAACAGCGTGGCTTTCTCGGTGTGATCCGGGCACGCCGGGTAGCCCGGAGCAGGGCGGATGCCGGTGTATTGCTCTTTGATCAGCGCCTCGTTGTCCAGCGTCTCGTCCTTGGCGTAGCCCCAGTAGTCTTTACGCACTTGCTGGTGCAGCCACTCGGCGCACGCCTCGGCCAGACGGTCGGCCAACGCCTTGACCATGATCGAGTTGTAGTCGTCGCCCGCTTCCTGATAGGCCTTGGCCACTTCTTCGGCGCCAATCCCGGCGGTGGTGATGAAACCACCCACGTAGTCGGTCACGCCGCTGTCCTTCGGCGCGACGAAGTCGGCCAGGGAGAAGTTCGGCTTTCCGTCGGTCTTGATGATCTGCTGGCGCAAGTGATGCAGCTTGGCCAATGGCTTGCCGTCGTCGCCATAGACTTCGATGTCATCGTCGCGCACCTGGTTGGCCGGCCAGAAACCGAACACGGCACGGGCGCTGATCAGTTTCTCGTCGATCAACTTGGCAAGCATTTCCTGGGCATCGGCGTACAGCGCGGTAGCGGCTTCACCGACCACTTCATCCTGCAGGATGCGCGGGAACTTGCCGGCCAGGTCCCAGGAGATGAAGAACGGTGTCCAGTCGATGTATTCGGCCAAAACCTTCAGGTCGATGTTGTCCAGCACCTTGGCGCCGGTGAACGTCGGTTTGACCGGCTCATAGTTGGCCCAGTCGAACTGCGGTTTCTTGGCAATGGCCGCCGGGTAGCTCAGGCGCTCGGTGCGGGCGCTGCGGTTGGCGGTGCGCTCGCGAACGTCGATGTATTCCAGGCGGGTCTTCTCGACGAAGCCGGCCTTCAATTCCTTGGACAGCAACTGCGTCGCCACGCCCACGGCGCGGGAGGCGTCGGTGACGTAGATCACCGCGTCGTTGCTGTACTTGGGCTCGATCTTCACCGCCGTGTGCGCTTTGGAAGTGGTCGCGCCACCGATCATCAGCGGCAGATAGAAGTCCTGACGCTGCATTTCGCGGGCCACGTGAACCATTTCGTCCAGCGAAGGCGTGATCAGGCCGGACAGACCGATGATGTCGCATTTCTCGTCTTTGGCGACCTGCAGGATCTTCTCCGCCGGCACCATCACGCCGAGGTCAACGATGTCGTAGCCATTACAGCCCAGCACCACGCCGACAATGTTCTTGCCGATGTCGTGCACGTCGCCCTTGACCGTGGCCATGAGGATCTTGCCCTTGGCTTCCGGCTTGTCGCCTTTTTCCAGTTCGATGAACGGGATCAGGTGGGCCACGGCCTGCTTCATCACGCGGGCGGACTTCACCACTTGCGGCAGGAACATTTTGCCGGCGCCGAACAGGTCGCCGACGATGTTCATGCCGGCCATCAACGGGCCTTCGATGACTTCGATCGGGCGCGCGAACGACAACCGCGATTCTTCAGTATCTTCAACAATGTGCGTGGTGATGCCCTTGACCAGCGCATGCTCCAGACGCTTGTTGACGTCCCAGTTGCGCCACTCTTCGGTCTCGGCTTCCTTGACGCTGCCGTCGCCCTTGTACTTGTCGGCGATGGCGAGGAGGGCGTCGGTGCCTTCCGGAGTACGGTTGAGGATCACGTCTTCAACGGCGTCGCGCAACTCCACCGGGATCTGGTCGTAGATCTCCAGTTGGCCGGCGTTGACGATGCCCATGGTCAGGCCGTTGCGGATTGCATACAGCAGGAACACCGAGTGAATCGCCTCGCGCACCGGATTGTTGCCACGGAACGAGAACGACACGTTGGACACGCCGCCGGAGCTCAGGGCGTAGGGCAGTTCGTCACGGATGTAGGCACAGGCGTTGATGAAGTCCACAGCGTAGTTGTTGTGTTCTTCGATACCGGTGGCCACGGCGAAGATGTTCGGGTCGAAGATGATGTCTTCCGGCGGGAAGCCGACTTCGTTGACCAGAATGTCGTAGGAGCGTTTGCAGATTTCTTTCTTGCGCGCTTCGGTGTCGGCCTGGCCGGCTTCATCGAAGGCCATCACCACCACCGCGGCGCCGTAGCGTTTGCACAGTTTGGCGTGATGAATGAACTGCTCGACACCTTCCTTCATGCTGATGGAGTTGACGATGCCCTTGCCCTGAATGCACTTGAGGCCGGCTTCGATCACTTCCCACTTGGAGGAGTCGATCATGATCGGGACGCGGGAGATGTCCGGTTCGCCGGCAATCAGATTGAGGAAGGTCACCATGGCCTTCTTCGAATCGAGCATCCCTTCATCCATGTTGATGTCGATCACTTGGGCGCCGGCTTCGACCTGCTGCAGGGCGACTTCCAGGGCCTCGGTGTAGTTGTCTTCACGGATCAGGCGGGCGAACTTGGCGGAACCGGTGATGTTGGTCCGTTCGCCGACGTTGACGAACAACGAGCTGCGATCGATGGTGAACGGTTCCAGGCCCGACAAGCGGCAGGCCTTGGGGATGTCCGGAATTTCACGCGGGGCGTAACCGGCGACCGCTTTGGCGATGGCTTCGATGTGGCCCGGTGTGGTGCCGCAGCAGCCGCCGACGATGTTGAGGAAGCCACTTTGGGCGAACTCTTCGATGACCTTGGCGGTTTGGGCCGGCAGTTCGTCGTACTCGCCGAACTCGTTCGGCAGGCCGGCGTTCGGGTGCGCCGACACGTGGGTGCTGGCCTTGTTCGACAGCTCTTCAAGGTACGGACGCAATTCACGGGCGCCGAGGGCGCAGTTCAGGCCGACGGAAATCGGCTTGGCGTGGGCCACGGAGTTCCAGAACGCTTCGGTGGTCTGGCCGGAGAGGGTGCGGCCAGAGGCATCGGTGATGGTGCCGGAAATCATGATCGGCAGCTCGACGCCCAGCTCTTCGTAAACCCCTTGCACGGCGAAGATCGCCGCTTTGGCGTTGAGGGTGTCGAAAATGGTTTCGATCAGGATCAGGTCGGCGCCGCCTTCGATCAGGCCTTTGGTGGCCTCGGTGTAGTTCTCCACCAGTTCATCGAAGGTCACGTTGCGGTAGCCGGGGTTGTTCACGTCGGGCGACAGCGAGCAGGTACGACTTGTAGGACCGAGCACGCCGGCGACGAAACGCGGCTTGTCCGGGGTTTCCAGGGTCTTGGCGTCCGCCACCTTGCGCGCCAGGCGTGCGCCTTCTACGTTGAGTTCGTACGCCAGGCCTTGCATGCCGTAGTCGGCTTGGGACACCTGAGTGGCGTTGAAGGTGTTGGTTTCCAGAATGTCGGCGCCGGCATCCAGGTAGGCTTTTTCAATAGAGCCAATCACATCCGGGCGGGTCAGCACCAACAGGTCGTTGTTACCTTTGACATCGCTCGGCCAGTCGGCGAAGCGTTTGCCACGGTAATCCTGTTCCTCGAGCTTGTAGCTCTGGATCATTGTCCCCATGCCGCCGTCGAGAATCAGGATGCGCTCTTTGAGGGCGTGCTTGAGAGCTTGAAGGCGAACGCTGCGATCGGACATTTGGACTACTCGGTAAGGCCATGACGAAGGGCCGGGATAATAACAAACCTGTGTGCTTTTGGAGCATATGCCGGTTTTGCATGAATATCGTTCATGTTGGTGCGCGGGTCGGACCGGTAGAATCGCGGCGTTTTCTCATGATCAGGACCAGGGATATGTCGTATCGCGTCGTCACCAGCCTATTGATGCTGTTTTTAAGCGGGGGCGCCGCTGCGCAAGGTCCGGACATTTCCTACGTTCGCGACATTCAACCGATCTTCACCGAAAAGTGCGTGGCCTGCCATGCCTGCTACGACTCCGCCTGTCAGCTCAACCTGGGCAGTGGCGAAGGGGCGTCCCGAGGTGCGACGAAGGCGCCGGTCTATGACGGCGAACGTAGCAAGGCCGCCGCGCCGACCCGGTTGTTTTATGACGCCTTCGGCAAGCGTGCCTGGCAGCAAAAGGGCTTCTATTCGGTGCTCGACGCCCAAGGCAGTCAGGCGGCGCTGATGGCGCGGATGCTTGAGCTGGGGCACAAAACCCCGTTGCAACCCAACGCCAAACTGCCGGAAGACATCGTCCTGGGCCTGAACCGGGAAAACCAGTGCGCCATGCCGGCAGAGTTCAGCGATTACGCCAACTCTCATCCGAAAGAGGGCATGCCGCTAGCGGTCACCGGTCTGACCGATCAGCAATACCAGACGCTGCAGCGCTGGCTGGCCTCCGGCGCGCCGATCGATCAGCAGGGCCTGGTGCCCAGCGCCAGGGAAGCCTTGGAAGTGGTGCAGTGGGAAAACCTGCTCAATGCGCCGGGCGCCCGGGAGAGCCTGGTCGGGCGCTGGCTGTTCGAGCACTGGTTCTTGGCCCATATCTATTTCAAGGACGGCGAACCGGGGCATTTCTTTCAGTGGGTACGTTCGCGCACGCCGACGGGGCAGCCCATCGACCTGATCAACACCCGCCGTCCGAATGATGATCCGGGCACTCAGGTCTATTACCGTCTGTGGCCGGTGCAAGGCGTGATCGTGCACAAGACCCACATCACCTACCCGCTGAGCGCGGCGAAGATGGCGCGGATCAAGAGCCTGTTTTACAACGGTAACTGGCAGGTCAACGCGTTACCGGGCTACGGGCCGGAGCGGCGGGCCAATCCGTTTGCCACGTTCGAAGCGATCCCGGCCCAGGCGCGTTACCAGTTCATGCTCGATAACGCCGAATACTTCGTGCGTACCTTTATTCGCGGCCCGGTCTGCCGGGGCCAGATCGCCACCGACGTGATTCGCGACAACTTCTGGGCACTGTTCCAGGCCCCGGAACATGACCTTTACATCACCGACCCGAAATATCGCGGCAAGGCTACGCCGTTGCTGGCGATGCCGGGGCAGAACGATGACGTCGGCAGTGTCCTGAGCCTGTGGCACGACTACCGCAACAAACGCAACGAATATGAGGCCCTGCGCCGGGACAGCTATGCCGACTTGCCAGCGCCGAGCTGGTCGACCCTGTGGGCCGGTAATGACAATGCGTTGCTGAGTATCTTCCGGCATTTCGACAGCGCCTCGGTGACCAAGGGCCTGATCGGCGATGTGCCGCAGACGATGTGGCTGTTCGATTACCCGTTGCTGGAACGCACGTATTACCAGTTGGCGGTCAACTTCGATGTGTTCGGTAACGTGTCCCATCAGGCCCAGACCCGGCTGTACTTCGACCTGATCCGCAACGGCGCCGAGCAGAACTTCCTGCGCCTGATGCCGGCCAGCTCACGGGACGGCTATCTCGACGATTGGTACCAGAACAGCGGCAAGTTCAAGATGTGGCTGGATTACGAGGACATCGACAACGACAAGCCGACGGCGCTGACGCTGGACGAAAACGACCCGAAACGCGATTTCGCCTTGCAGCTGCTGTCCCGTTACGGCGAACTTAATGCCAGGCCCGATCCGATCAACCGCTGCGACGGCGCTTACTGCTCGCGGCCGAACATTGATCCGGCGTTGCAGAACGCCGAGCAAGCCTTGAGCCGCCTGACGTCGCGCCCGGCCGCCGGTTTGAAAGTCATCGATCAGTTGCCGGAGGCCACGATGTTGCGCATCGAGACCTCAAGCGGCAAGCGTGAGGTCTACAGCCTGCTGCGTAACCGCGCCCACAGCAACGTGGCGTTCCTGCTCGGGGAGTCGCTGCGTTATCAGCCGGGGCTCGACACGTTGACGATCTATCCGGGTGTTCTGAGCAGCTACCCGAACTTCATGTTCAACATTCCGGCCGGGCAGGTGCCGGCGTTTGTCGACGAGATGGAAAATGCCAAAGACGCCGCGAGTTTCGAAAAAATCGTCGAACGCTGGGGCATTCGTCGCAGTCATCCGCAATTCTGGCAGTATTTCCATGATCTGAGCCGGTACATCCACGACACCGACCCGGTGGAAGAGGGCGTGCTGGACATGAATCGCTACGAGAATCTGTGATGACCGCTTTCCCGACAAAAATACTAGGACTTTGTGCGGCGCGTCGATTGGCGTAAACTGCGTCCAAGCCTGCGAGGAGTTTCCATGACCGCTATTACCATTACCGACGCCGCCCATGATTACCTGGCCGATCTGCTCTCCAAGCAGAACACCCCGGGTATCGGCATCCGCGTCTTTATCACCCAGCCTGGCACCCAGTACGCCGAAACCTGCATTGCCTACTGCAAGCCGGGCGAAGAAAAACCTGAAGATACCGCGCTGGGGCTCAAAAGCTTCACCGCCTATATCGACTCGTTCAGCGAAGCGTTTCTGGACGATGCGGTAGTCGACTACGCCACCGACCGCATGGGCGGCCAACTGACCATCAAGGCGCCAAACGCCAAAGTACCGATGGTCAACGCCGACAGCCCGGTCAACGAGCGCATCAACTACTACCTGCAAACCGAGATCAACCCGGGGCTGGCCAGCCACGGCGGTCAGGTCAGCCTGATCGATGTGGTCGAAGACGGCATCGCCGTGCTGAAGTTCGGCGGCGGTTGCCAGGGCTGCGGCCAGGCAGACGTCACCCTGAAGGAAGGCATCGAGCGCACCTTGCTCGAGCGTATTCCCGAGCTCAAGGGTGTACGTGACGTGACTGACCACACGCAGAAAGAAAACGCCTACTACTAAGGTGTTCGCTGCGACATAAAAAAACGGTGCCCGTGAGCACCGTTTTTTTATGGATGATCGATAACCTGTGGCGAGGGAGCTTGCTCCCGCTCGACTGCGAAGCAGTCGCAATCCAGCCGATGCATTTTCCCGTGATGAATGCGTTGGCTGATTTTGGGACCGCTGCGCGGTCCAGCGGGAGCAAGCTCCCTCGCCACAAGTGCTTCAGGGTCTGTAGAGGTGAGCATGCCCCGCGCGATACAGCGACGATTCACTGAAGTGATCGCTGCCCAGCACTCGACCCACCAGAATCAGCGCCGTTCGGCGAAAACCCTTGGCTTGTACCTTCTGCGCAATGTCCGCAAGCGTTCCCACCACCCAATCCTGATCCGGCCAGGTCGCCCGGTGAATCACCGCGATCGGGCAGTCGGCGCCGTAGTGCGGCAGCAATTGGGCAAGGATCTTCTCTAGATGATTGACCCCCAGATGGATCGCCATGGTCGCCCCGTGTTGCGCCAGGCTGCCCAGTTCTTCGCCAGCGGGCATGGCGGTCTTGTCGGCGTAACGGGTCAGAATCACGCTCTGTGACACGTCCGGCAGGGTCAGTTCGGCCCCCAAAAGGGCCGCGCAGGCGGCGGTGGCGGTGACGCCGGGAATGATTTCGAAAGGGATGTCGAGTTCACGCAAGTAGCGAATCTGCTCGCCGATCGCGCCGTACAGACTCGGGTCGCCGGAATGCACCCGGGCCACGTCCTGGCCGTTGGCGTGGGCGGTCTTGATCAGCTCGACGATCTGTTCCAGATGCAGTTCGGCGCTGTTGACCACCTGTTCGGCCCGGTGGCCTTCCAGCACGGCGGCGGGGACCAGGGAGCCGGCATATATGATGACCGGGCAGCTACGAATCAGCCGCTGGCCTTTGACGGTGATCAGTTCCGGGTCGCCGGGGCCGGCGCCAATGAAGTAGACGGTCATCGTCGTTTCCTGTCAGAAATAGGGCCTGGGCATGCTTCAGATGAAGAATGCTCATGATCGAAGGCGAGGATTATCGGGGATTTTACGCGGCGCTGGCCAATGCCAGGGTGGCCTGGGCGTATTTTTGTCGTGGAATCAGCAACTTTGCCGGTGCCTGGGCCAATTGTTCGGCCAGGGCCAACGCAGCGCTTTCCGCCACGCCGTAGCAACCGGTGCGTTCAAACGCGATGTCCGAGTGGTGGCTCAGTTGTGCTTGATAGGTCGCCAATTGTTCGCTGCTGAAGTACATCAGCGGCAATGCCAGTTGTTCGGCCAGTTCGATCAGGCCAGGTTCATCGCGCTTGAGGTCGATGCTGGCCAGGGCCTTGATCTCACGAAGCTCGATTTGATGGGCCTGTAACGCCTGATCGAGCAGCGCCCGCAGCGTGCTGACGGGGCAGCCGCGCTGGCAGCCCAGGCCGACCACCAGGGTCGGCACTGTGCCGTTTTCAGTCATGCGCTGTAATGGCCATCGCTTTTGCGGCGGAACAACCAGGCGCTGATCAGGCCCAGGGCCAGCCAGAACGCCACGTTGGTCAACTGCGAAGCGATTTTGAATTGTGCTTCCAGGGCTTCCGGCGCCAGCATCGAATGGACTTCCGGTTGTGGTGCGCCAATCACATGCGGCACGGCCAGGATCGCCACGCCGAGAACTTTCATCAGCCAGTGACGGCTGAACACGATCAACGCGATGCCGACGGCCGTGGACGCGGCAGTGCCGATCCACCAGATTTGCCGTTGCGCCAGATCAGCCGCGGCAGTGCCCGGCAGCTCAGGCGGCAGGCCGAGAGTCGGAGCCAGTACGAACGTCGCATAACCGGCCAGGCCCCAGAGCAGGCCCTGAGAGGTTTTGGTCGGTGCGCGCAGGGTGTAAAGACCGGCGAGCATCAGGGCGAAACCGACGGCTACCACCAGGTTGCCGCCGGTAGTGGACAGCACGCGCTGCCAGCCGTCTTCCGGTTCCCAGGCTTCGGCATCGTGGGTATGAGCGACTGCGCCCGCGGCGTGCTCGTGGATTTCAACAGCAGCCGGCTCGGATTTTTCGTAGGTCTCGGCCTGCAAAATCAGCGGGGAGACCCAGAAGCTTTGCAGCAGGGTCAATAGCAGGGCGGCCAGCAGCCCGGTGAAACCTGCGGTTTGCGCAATACGCTTGATCATCTCAGCAGGTCTCAATGGCACGGAAAGGCGGAGCTGTGACGGGTATCGTGCGCGGCGTTGTGCACCGCTTCGATGTGCGAGAAACCGGCGAAATACACAAGGCTGGCGCCAAGGATCGACGCACACACGGCGGCGGTCAGGCGTTGAGTCAGGGTCGTGGTGGTGCTGGCGATGCTCTTGTCGGTATTGCTGGCGGTGCTGCTGATGATCGTCATGGCGCTTCCCTCTGGTCTGTCAGCGGGTGAATAGAGCGCATGAAAATCTCCGCACGCCAAGGGCTCGCAGAGATTTCGAACAGCGCCCGCCCACCGCGGGTTTGTTATTCAGTGAACGTAAAAGTCACTTTGTGTTGCGGGCCGGTCTCCGGGCTCGCGAGGGGCTGGGCTTGCGCCTGGACCTGCAAGCATCACCTTCCCATGCCATATGACCGGCACAGTGGATCTGACGCTTCACTCGCTTACCGTTGCGGGGGCAGCACCGGACTGACATGGCTTTAGAGTAAAGCACATGATTCACCGGTTTCCCGTTTCACCCTGTGAAGGGCACCCGTAACAAGGCGTGTAGGAGAGCATGGGCGAGGGCGGGGAGTCAATTGGCAGGGGGTCTCACTAACACCCAATACCTGTGGCGAGGGAGCTTGCTCCCGCTCGAGCGCGTAGCGGTCGCATCGGATTCATGCGGTCTGTCTGTAAGATTTGCAGTGCATGGTTTCACGGCTGCTTCGCAGCCGAACGGGAGCAAGCTCCCTCGCCACAGGCAAGCCCCCTCGCCACAGGTGATCGTATTCGCCGACAAGACATTGACCCGCCCCCACACGATGCGTAGCCTTGCGCTTTCGAGGTTCTTCGGCGTCTGTCGAAGCTAAGAAGGGAACGCGGTCGATGCCGCGGCTGCCCCCGCAACTGTGAACGGTGATGTTCGCTGCCACGCCACTGCAAACCCTGTGCAACGGGTTCGCGGGAAGGCGCAGCGAATGCCGGGCCAACGCCCGGCGCACCGTCAGCCAGGAGACCTGCCTCGACACAGATTCTCACTTTCAACCGGGCGGGGTGATCCGGTGGCGAACTCTTCAGGCACGCGTGCCCGCGTTGCCGGTTGTCGTCCCGTATGCCCGCCACCTTGCCAAAGGGCATCCGATGAAAACACTGGCCAAACTCCCCGTCACCATCGTTACCGGCTTCCTCGGTTCGGGCAAAACCACCTTGCTGCGGCACATGCTCGACAACGCCCAGGGCCGTCGCATCGCGGTGATCGTCAACGAGTTCGGCGAGCTGGGCATCGACGGCGAGATCCTCAAGCAGTGCTCAATCGGCTGCACCGAAGAAGAGGCCAGCGGCCGCGTCTACGAGTTGGCCAACGGCTGCCTGTGCTGCACCGTTCAGGAGGAATTCTTCCCGGTGATGCGCGAGTTGGTTGCTCGCCGCGGCGACCTCGACCACATCCTCATCGAAACCTCGGGCCTGGCCCTGCCAAAGCCTTTGGTTCAAGCCTTCCAGTGGCCGGAAATCCGCAGCGCCTGCACCGTTGACGCGGTGATCACCGTGGTCGACAGCCCGGCCGTCGCTGCCGGCACTTTCGCTGCATTCCCGGATCAAGTGGACGCCCAGCGCAAACTCGACCCGAACCTGGACCACGAATCGCCGCTGCACGAACTGTTCGCCGACCAACTGGCCAGCGCCGACCTGGTGATTCTCAACAAGGCCGACCTGATCAGCGCCGCAGACCTTGCCCGCGTGCGCCTGGAAGTCGCCGAAGAGCTGCCACCGGCGGTGAAAGTCATCGAAGCCAGCAGCGGTCGCTTGCCGCTGGACGTGCTGATCGGCCTCGGCGCCGGTTCCGAAGAACACATCGACAGCCGCCACAGCCATCACGATCATCACCATGAAGGTGAAGACGACCACGATCACGACCATGACGCGTTCGACTCCATCTCGATCGAGCTGCCACAAGCCGACGAAAGCCTGCTGATGGACGCGCTGACGCAACTGGTGGTGCAGCACGGTATTCTGCGGGTCAAGGGTTTCGCGGCGGTGCCGAACAAGCCGATGCGCCTGCTGATTCAGGGCGTGGGCACGCGTTTCGACAAGCACTTCGACCGTCAGTGGGGCGCCGAGGAAGCGCGCACCACCCGTCTGGTGTTGATCGGTCAGGCGCTGGACGCCGTTCAACTCGAAGCGCAATTGCGCGCTGCGCTCAGCGTTTAACCCATGCACCTGCTCAGGACCCAGCCCGGCGGTTTCGTGTCGGATGACAACATTGCCGACCTTGGACAAACCCCCGCCGAGCTGGTGATCCTGTGCAGCGGCGATTCCAGTCTGGCGTTGCTCGCCGAGGCGGCGCAGCAGCTGCCCGACGATTACCCGAGCCTGCGCCTGGCCAACCCGATGCAGGTGCAGAATCACGCCTCGGTCGATCTTTATGTCGACGAAGTGCTGCGCCACGCCAAGGTGATTCTGATCTCGCTGCACGGCGGCATCGCCTATTGGCGTTACGGCATCGAGCGTCTGGTGGAATTGTCCCAGCGCGGTGTGCAGTTGATTCTGGTGCCGGGTGACGATCGCCCGGACCCGGAACTCAGCGATCTGAGCACCGTGGCCCCCGAAGACCGCGACCGGCTCTGGCACTTCCTGCGTCAGGGCGGCATGGCCAATGCGCTCGACCTGTTTCGCTGCCTTGCCAGTCGTTGGCTGGGTCGTGATTATCCATGGTCCGAGCCGCAAACCCTGCCACGCACCGCGATCTACCACCCGCAAAAAAGCCCCGCGCACCTTCAGGATTGGCAAGCCGATTGGCAGGCCGATCAGCCGGTGGCGGCGGTGCTGTTTTACCGCTCGCACTTGCAGGCGGCGAACACCGGTTTCATCGATATTTTCTGCCAGCGTTTGCAGGCGGCAGGGCTCAACCCGTTGCCGATTGCGCTGGCCAGTCTGAAAGAGCCAGGCTGCCTGGCGGTGGTCGAGGACTGGCTGGATGAAGTTGAGGCGGGGGTGATTCTGAACACCACCGGTTTCGCCCAGTCCAGCCCTGAAGCGCCGCATCTGCGGCCGTTTCGTCGCAACATCCCGGTGATTCAGGCGATCTGCGCCCAGGACAACGAGCCCGGTTGGCGTGCCAGCGAGCAAGGCCTCGGTCCCCGTGACTTGGCGATGCACATCGCGCTGCCGGAGCTGGACGGGCGAATCATCAGTCGGCCGATCAGCTTCAAGGATCTGGCGTGGCGCAGCGAGCGCAGTCAGTCCGATGTGGTTTGCTATCGACCACAACCGGAACGCATGGATTTTGTCGCTGAACTGGCGCGGTGCTGGATCGATCTGGCGCGGCTGCCCAACAGCGAAAAACGCATCGCCCTGATCCTCGCCAACTACCCGACTCGCGATGGACGCATCGGTAATGGCGTCGGTCTCGACACCCCGGCCGCTGCGCTGAACATCCTGCGTGCCCTGTACGCCGAAGGTTATCCGTTGCCGGCCGAGTTGCCGGACAGCGGCACCGCGCTGATCCAGCAACTGCTTGGTGGTGTCAGCAATGATCTGGACACTATCGATCAACGTCCGTGCCAGCAAAGCCTGGCGCTGGATGATTACTTTTTGATGTTCAACGCACTGCCCGAAGCCAATCGCGAGGCGGTGCTGCAACGTTGGGGCACGCCCGAAAGCGATCCGATGTTCCGTGGCGGGCGAATGATGATTGCCGGGTTGCGCTTCGGCCTGACTTTCGTCGGCATTCAACCGGCCCGGGGGTATCAGGTTGACCCGAGCGCGGTCTATCACGACCCGGACCTGGTGCCGCCCCACGGTTATCTGGCGTTCTACTTCTGGTTGCGCAACACCTACGGCGCCCACGGCGTGATCCATGTCGGCAAGCACGGTAACCTCGAATGGCTGCCGGGCAAGGGCGTCGGGTTATCTGAAAACTGCTGGCCCGACGCGCTGCTCGGACCGCTGCCGAACATCTATCCGTTCATCGTCAACGACCCGGGCGAGGGTGCCCAGGCCAAGCGCCGTACGCAAGCGGTGATCATCGATCACCTGATGCCACCGCTGACCCGCGCCGAAACCTACGGCCCGCTGCGCAACCTTGAGTTGTTGGCTGACGAATATTACGAAGCGCAGTTGCTCGATCCGCGCCGCGCCCGGGAACTGCAACGCGACATTCTGCAACTGGTGCGCGACACGCACATTGATCGCGAACTGCAGCTGGACGAGAAGCTCGACAGCGATGCCGACGCGGCGATCTGGTTGCCGCGCCTGGACACTTACCTGTGTGACTTGAAGGAATCGCAGATCCGCGATGGCCTGCACGTGTTTGGCGAGTCGCCGACCGGGCGATTGCGCATCGACACTTTATTGGCCTTGCTGCGCATTCCTCGCGGTGACGGTCGTGGCGCGCAATCGAGCGTGCTGCGGGCGCTGGCCAAGGCGTTCGAATTGGGCTTCGATCCACTGGATTGCGTGTTGGCCGAGCCCTGGAACGGTCCTCGGCCGGATGCCTTGCAGGCGGTCAGTGATGAGCTGTGGCGCACGGCGGGGGACACCCGTGAGCGTCTGGAACTGTTCGCCGAGCAGTTGATCGAGCAAGCCTTGAGCGCTGAAATTGCTCCGTTGAACCAGCGAGGCTGGTCCGACGTGAGCGCGATCATCGACAGTTTGCGCGAGGTCGTCGCCCCGCGCCTGGACGCCTGCGGCCCGGCGGAAATGCGCGGCCTGCTGGACGCCCTCAGCGGGCGATTCGTCCCGGCCGGGCCGAGTGGTGCGCCCAGCCGTGGACGGCTGGACGTGTTGCCCACCGGGCGCAATTTCTATTCGGTGGACGTGCGCAACCTGCCGACCACCACGGCGTGGCGCATCGGTTTTCAATCCGCGAACCTGATTCTTGAACGGCACTTGCAGGATCACGGCGATCACTTGCGTCAGCTCGGCCTGTCGGTCTGGGGCACCGCGACCATGCGCACCGGCGGCGACGACATTGCCCAGGCCATGGCCTTGATGGGTGTGCGGCCGGTGTGGGCGACGGGCAGTCAGCGGGTCGACGACTTCGAGATTCTGCCGTTGAGCCTGCTGGACCGGCCGCGGGTGGACGTGACCTTGCGCGTCTCCGGATTCTTCCGCGATGCCTTTGCCAACCTGATCAGGCTGTTCGACGCCGCCGTGCAAGCGGTCGCCGCGCTGGATGAACCGGACGATCTCAACCCGTTGGCAGCCAAGGTTCGTGCCGAGCGCGAAGCGCTGCTGACGTCCGGTCTGGATGAAGAAGCGGCCAGGCGACAGGCCGGCTGGCGGATCTTCGGGGCCAAACCGGGTGCTTACGGTGCCGGCGTGCAAGGTGCCATCGACGGTCGTTTGTGGCAGAGCCGCGAAGACCTGGCCGAGGTTTACCTGAACTGGGGCGGCTACGCTTACGGCGGCTCCGATGAAGGCACCGCCGCACGCGAGCAGTTCGCCCAGCGTCTGAGCCAGGTGCAGGCCGTGCTGCAAAATCAGGACAACCGCGAGCACGACTTGCTCGATTCCAACGACTATTACCAGTTCCAGGGCGGCATGTTGGCGGCCGTCGAAAGCCTCGGCGGCGCAGCGGCGGCGAGTTATCACGGCGACCACAGTCAGCCGGACTTGCCGAAGATCCGCACATTGAAGGAAGAGCTGAACCGGGTGATCCGTTCCCGGGCGGCCAATCCGAAATGGATCGACGGGATCAAGCGTCATGGCTATAAAGGCGCGTTCGAACTGGCGGCGACGGTCGATAACCTGTTTGCGTTCGACGCCACCACGCAGTTGATCGACGATCACCAGTATGCGTTGCTGGCGGACGCCTATTTGCTTGATCCGGCGACCCGGGAGTTTGTTCGCGAACACAATCCCCACGCCTTGCGCGACATGACCGAGCGCCTGCTCGAAGCGCAGCAACGGGGGATGTGGCAGGAGCCGGGTGAATACCGCGAGGCGCTGGAGAATTTGTTGCTGGACATAGAAGAAGACAGTTAGCCGGTGAGCAAAGGAAATTTGTGGCGAGGGAGCTTGCTCCCGTTGGGCTGCGCAGCAGCCCCAAAACAAAAAACCAGGCTCTGTCAGGCACACCGCATTTTCAGGTTTTACGACTGCTACGCAGCCCAACGGGAGCAAGCTCCCTCGCCACAGAGTAATCACCGACCATGACCGAGATTTGAACATGACCGACACCGCCCATTTCCCGCTCTCCGCCGTGGTCGGCGCCGATGACTTGAAGCTCGCCCTGTACCTGACCGCCATCGACCCGAAAATCGGTGGTGTGCTGATCGAAGGCCCGCGCGGCATGGCCAAGTCGACCCTGGCCCGAGGCCTGGCGGACCTGCTGGCCAGCGGTCAATTCGTTACCTTGCCCCTGGGCGCCACTGAAGAACGGCTGGTCGGCACCCTCGATCTCGACGCGGCCTTGAGCGAAGGGCGCGCACAGTTTTCTCCGGGTGTATTGGCCAAGGCCGACGGCGGCGTGCTCTACGTCGATGAAGTGAACTTGCTGCCCGATCACCTCGTGGACCTGCTGCTCGACGTGGCCGCCAGCGGCACCAACCTGATCGAGCGCGACGGGATTTCCCATCGGCATTCGGCGAAGTTTGTGCTGATCGGCACCATGAACCCGGAAGAGGGCGAACTGCGCCCACAACTGCTCGACCGCTTTGGCCTGAACGTCGCCCTCAGTGGCCATACCGCACCCGCCGAGCGCGGCCAGATCATCCGTCGTCGACTGGATTTCGACAGCGATCCGCAAGGGTTCTGCGCCGAGTGGGAAAGTCAGCAACACGCCCTGCGCGAGCGTTGCCAGAAGGCGCGTGCGGCCTTGGCGAGTATCCCGCTCGACGATGCTGCACTGGCGCAGATCACCGAGCGCTGCTTTGCTGCCGGCGTCGATGGCTTGCGGGCCGATCTGGTCTGGCTGCGCGCGGCGCGGGCACATGCGGCCTGGCGCGGTGCGAACGCCATTGCCGAAGAGGATATCGACGCGGTCGCCGAATTTGCCTTGCGTCATCGTCGTCGGGAGCATTCGACCTCTGCGCCGCAAAACTCCCAAGCGCCACAGCAATCCCCTGCGCAAACCCCCAACCCGAACGAAGGTCAGGGCCAGTGGGGCGAAATGCCCGCCCAGGCGCTGCCGGTCGGTGCTCGACGTGAAGTGCCGAGCTGGCCAAAAAAGCCCTAGGCATTCGCCCTCGATCAGACGCGGGGGCGAATGCCAGACCCCGCGCAGGCCGGCTGGATCACGGTAAACAGGGCAAGCGTCACGCCGCCCGTAGCGGATCGGTCAACTGGCCCGGCACCTTGCTCAATGGCCGACCGCGTCAACGCGATGACCTATTGTTCCATCTGCGGACCCGCACCCCGCATGAACTGTGGCTGGTGATCGTCGATGCCTCGGCTTCGACCCGGCGCCATCAGGCGTTGAGCGATGCCAAGGGCTTGCTGGCGCAACTGTTCGACGATGCCTATCGCCAGCGCGCACGCCTGGCTTTGCTGACCGCCAGCGGTCACTTGCCGAAGTGGCAGGTGCAGGGGTTGAAAGCTTCTGCGGGCTTACGCGATTGGCTCGAGGGATTGGGCGCCGGCGGCGGGACGCCGATGCTGGCGGCGCTGGGCGAGGCGGGGCACTGGCTGGTGGCACGGCAAAAGCGTTTTCAGGCCGAACAGCAGCGGCTGTTGCTAGTGACGGATGGACGGTTGAAGGAATGGTCGACATTGCCGGAGCTGGATTGTCCGGGGTTGCTGATCGACATCGAGCGCGGGCCGATTCGGCTCGGGCGGGCAAAGGTGTTGGCAGCGCAGTTACAGGTTGATTATCGACATATCGATGAGCTGATTTCAGGTTGAGTTTTGTGCTGACAGTGCTGGCCCCATCGCATCGCTGCCCTATGCTCTGTAAGCAAACCCATCACAGGAGTGACCCATGCGCGTTCTAGCCCGCAACGATCAGGACGATTTCCGCGTCAAAGCCTACGCTGGCACCAACGGTGTGCTGCTGGCCATCGACCTGGCCGAACCCCGCCGCAAAGGCCTGTTGGGGTTTGCCATCGAAAAACAGCAAGGTGACAAACCCTGGTTGTTTCTGTTCAACAGCCTGACCTTCCCCGGCAAGGATCATACATTCCCTCAGTTTCACGCCACCCCCAGCGATGCCGCGCCTTTGCAGAAATTTCGCTGGGCCGATTACGCGGTCAATCCGGGTGTGACGATCCATTATCGGGTTCACCTGGCCTATGGCACTGCCGATACGCCACAGTTGGGTGAAAGCCTGGAAGTGACGGTCACCACGGACAATGGCCTGCCCAAGGGGCAGAACGTGATATTCAACCGAGCAGTGGCTGCCAGTCAGGCGTTCCAGCGCAAATTCGCCGACCTCGATGCGCTGCTCAGCGTCAACAAGACACTGCCCATCGAAGAATGGCCCGATGCGCCGCGGCAATGGCTGGAAAATGGTCTGCTCGCACGCCTGCTCGGGTTTATCGAACGTGCCGTGGATGGCCAGTGGGCGCTGGACATCGCGATCTATGAATACCAGCTGCAGGCGATCGTCGATGCGGTGAACGCCGCCTTCGAGCGTGGCGTAAAGGTTCGGGTCCTGTATCACGCCCAACCTGGCGAAGACACCACGGCGCTGAACGAAGCCAGCCTGGAAAAAATCCCGGCGGCGAACAAACGCGGGCGAGTCACCCACAATATCTTTCACGATAAGTTCATGGTCCTGAGCCGGCTCGATGCGGCGGGGCAGCATCAGCCCGAAGCGGTACTCTGCGGCAGTACCAACTTCACTGCCAACGGCGTCTACCGTCAGGCCAACGTCGTGCATGTGCTGGACGACGCTCGGATCGGCGCCACTTACCTGCAAACCTTCGAGCAGGTCTGGGCCACACCGACGGACGTCGGCGCCACGCGGGACTGGCTCACGGAACACAATCCGATGCAGCCTGACCAGCCGCTGTTCGCCGGTTTTTCACCGCGCTCGGGCGAGGGCGACTTGAGTGAGTTCATCAAGATCATCAACGCCGCCAAAAAAGACCTGCTGTTTGTCACCGCATTCACCTTGCCGGACAAAATACTCAACGCGCTGCTCGGCCAACCCCACGACGACATCTTGCGTTACGGCCTGCAAAACACGGTCAGCAACATCACCGGTTTCCATGCCGACCGCACCGCCGAATTCGCCGCCACCGCGCTGCTCAACACCGGCCTGGAGGGCTGGCTCAAGGAAAACATGAAAGGCCAGAAGGGCAACCTGCTGGTGCACACCAAAGCCATCGTCGTCGACTTCACCAGCGATTCACCGACCATCATCAGCGGCAGCCACAACCTCAGTGACGCGGCCAGCAACGGCAATGACGAAAACTACCTGATCATCCGTGGCGACACCGACCTGGCCGATCGTTACGGGCTGGAACTGCTGCGCTTCTACGAACATTACCGGTTCCGCTACTTCGCAAAGAAACTGCAACTCAAGCAGGTCCGGCCGTTGGCGGCGGATGACAGCTGGACCGATGACTATTACCGCGAGGGCGACCTGCGGATGTTGTCGCGGCTGCGTTTTTCCGGACGATAAACACACCGGCGGGCACTTTTTGTAGCAGCTGCCGAGCAGCGCAAGGCTGCTGCTACAGGTCAGTTATTTGCCCATTGCATTACTCATCAAACGTGCATTCAACCGCTCCCGTGCCCGAGGCGCAGTGCATAAAGTGCTGAGGGTTCTCTGCAACCACGGCAAGTCGTGGCGGGGTTTGTGGGCAATCTGTTTGGGCCTGAGCTTGCCGATGTGCTTTTTGAAATGTTCTTCCAGGGTTTCCGGGGTGCCTATGCCCTTGAGCTTCGTCAGCAGCTTCCCCTCCTCGTAGAACAGCAAAGTGGGTGTGCCTTTGACTTCCGGATGCCGAGGGGACTTGCTCGTATCCAGCATATAGATGCACGCATGATCTTTGTACTTCTCGGCAATGGCCCGGAAAACCGGTCCGGCCCATTCGCAGGCGGGACAGTGGTCGTTGCCGAAATACAGAATCACCGGGCGCCAAGTGTTGAGCGCTTTGCGGTAGGCCGGATCCAATGACTGGGTGGACATCGAACTCATTGAAATCTCCTTTTCAAAGACTATCGAAGGCCCTTTGACGTTAAAGGAGGCGAGCGGGTGGGTCTACTGTCAGAAATTACAGGTGTGCTCTGCTTCTTTTTGACCTGCAATGCACCGCAATGTGACTCAACCACACACAGCCTGTAGCCAACGGTAGCGTTCAGCCAGCTGTCTTTTCGTAACACTTTCTTCGCGCCTGTGCGCATCCATTTGATTCAAAACACTTTTCAAATCCTCCGAGATTCTGGCCACATCCTGTGGCACACTTTCTGCTGTCTATTCCGTTGTTACATACCAAGTTCCGGTATAGCGGAATAAACACAGCCCTGGAGTGCTTGCCATGCATCGTCGACTTTCCTTGTTTAAAGCGTGTGTTTTCGTACTCGCGGCTTCGGCCGCTGCCGTGGGTGTCGCTCAAGCGGCAGACAGCAAGCTCGACAGCGTGCTGGCCCGTGGGAAATTGATCGTGGGCACGGGCAGTACCAACGCGCCGTGGCACTTCCAGGGAGCCGACGGCAAGTTGCAGGGTTTTGATATCGATATCGCGCGGATGGTGGCCAAGGGGTTGTTCAACGACCCGAGCAAGGTCGAGTTCGTGGTGCAGTCGTCCGATGCGCGGATTCCGAACCTGCTGACCGACAAGGTCGATATGAGTTGCCAGTTCATCACCGTGACCGCCAGCCGGGCCCAACAGGTCGCGTTCACGCTGCCGTACTACCGTGAAGGTGTTGGCCTGTTGCTGCCGGCCAACAGCAAGTACAAGGAAATCGAAGACCTCAGGGCCGCCGCCGACGGCGTGACCGTGGCGGTGCTGCAGAACGTGTACGCCGAAGAACTGGTGCATCAGGCGCTGCCCAAGGCCAAGGTCGATCAGTACGACAGCGTGGATCTGATGTATCAGGCGGTGAACTCCGGCCGTGCCGACGCGGCGGCCACCGATCAGTCGTCGGTGAAATACCTGATGGTGCAGAACCCAGGCCGTTATCGCAGCCCGACCTACGCCTGGAGCCCGCAGACCTACGCCTGTGCGGTCAAACGCGGCGATCAGGATTGGCTGAACTTCGTCAACACCGTGCTGCATGAAGGCATGACCGGCGTTGAATTCCCGACTTACGCGGCATCGTTCAAGCAGTGGTTCGGTGTCGACCTGCCTACACCTGCAATCGGTTTCCCAGTCGAATTCAAATGATCCCGTGAGAGCGGGGCGGTGATACATCGCCCCGCTCAAGGTACTGCTGACCATGAACTATCAGTTGAATTTTGCCGCCGTGTGGCGCGACTTCGACACCTTGCTGGCGGGGCTCGGTCTGGGTCTTGAGCTGGCGCTGGTGTCGATCGCCATCGGCTGCGTGATCGGCCTGCTGATGGCGTTTGCTTTGCTGTCGAAGCACCGCGCATTGCGGGGGCTGGCGTCGGTGTATGTGACGGTGATCCGTAATACGCCGATTCTGGTGTTGATTCTGTTGATCTACTTCGCGTTGCCGAGTCTGGGCATTCGTCTGGACAAGATCCCCTCGTTCATCATCACCCTGTCGCTGTATGCCGGGGCGTACCTGACTGAAGTGTTTCGTGGCGGGCTGTTGAGCATTCCCAAGGGGCTACGTGAAGCCGGGTTGGCGATCGGCTTGGGCGAGTGGCAGGTCAAGGCGTACATCACCGTGCCGGTGATGCTGCGCAATGTGCTGCCGGCGCTGTCGAACAACTTCATTTCGCTGTTCAAGGACACCTCGCTGGCGGCGGCGATTGCCGTGCCGGAGCTGACCTATTACGCGCGCAAGATCAATGTCGAGAGCTACCGGGTGATCGAAACCTGGCTGGTGACCACAGCGCTCTATGTTGCGGCCTGTTACCTCATTGCCATGATGCTGCGTTACCTCGAGCAGCGTCTGGCGATTCGCCGTTAGGAGGCCCCATGTACGAATCCCCCAGTTGGTTGCATGAGTTATGGGTGGCCCGGGATGTCCTGTGGCAGGGCTTCCTGACAAGTGTGCAGTGCTCGGGCCTGGCAATTTTGCTGGGTACGCTGGTTGGCATCGTCGCCGGCCTGGTACTCACCTACGGCACGTTCTGGATGCGCGCGCCGTTCCGGTTCTACGTCGACATCATTCGCGGCACGCCGGTGTTTGTATTGGTACTGGCCTGCTTTTACATGGCGCCGGCACTGGGCTGGCAAATCAGCGCCTTCGGGGCAGGCACTTTGGGCCTGACGCTGTTTTGCGGTTCCCATGTCGCCGAGATCGTGCGCGGTGCGTTGCAAGCGCTGCCCAGCGGTCAGATGGAAGCGAGCAAGGCCATCGGCCTGACGTTTTACCAGGCGCTGGGTTATGTGTTGTTGCCCCAGGCGTTGCGGCAGATCTTGCCGACCTGGGTCAACTCGTCCACCGAGATCGTCAAGGCGTCGACCTTGTTGTCGGTGATCGGCGTCGCCGAGCTGCTGCTCAGTACTCAACAGATCATCGCCCGGACCTTCATGACCCTGGAGTTTTACCTGTTCGCCGGATTGCTGTTTTTCGTCATCAACTACGCCATCGAATTACTCGGCCGGCACATTGAAAAGCGGGTGGCCTTGCCATGACACAAGCTCAAGTTTCGACCCAGAATCAGGCGCTGCTGGACATCCGCGGCCTGCACAAACAATACGGCCCGCTCGAAGTGCTCAAGGGTGTCGACCTGACTATGCAGCGCGGCAATGTGGTCACGTTGATCGGCTCCAGCGGCTCGGGCAAGACCACGCTGCTGCGCTGCGTGAACATGCTCGAAGAGTTCCAGGGCGGGCAGATTCTGCTCGACGGTGAATCCATCGGCTATGACGAGGTCAACGGCAAGCGCGTGCGCCACCCGGAAAAAGTCATCGCCCGCCATCGCGCCATGACCGGCATGGCCTTCCAGCAATTCAATCTGTTCCCGCACCTCACTGCGTTGCAGAACGTCACCCTCGGTTTGCTCAAGGTAAAAAAGTTGCACAAGGACGAGGCGGTAGCGCTGGCGGAGAAATGGCTGGAGCGGGTCGGCCTGCTGGAGCGCCGCGATCATTACCCCGGTCAGTTGTCCGGTGGTCAGCAACAGCGCGTGGCGATTGCCCGGGCGATTGCGATGAACCCGAGTTTGATGCTGTTCGATGAAGTCACCTCGGCCCTCGATCCGGAACTGGTGGGCGAAGTGCTGAACGTGATCAAGGGCCTGGCCGAGGATGGCATGACCATGTTGCTGGTGACCCACGAAATGCGTTTTGCCTTCGAGGTCTCGGACAAGATCGTGTTCATGAATCAGGGGCGGATCGAAGAGCAGGGGCCGCCCAAGGAACTGTTCGAGCGCCCGCAGTCGCCGCGACTGGCGGAATTTCTCAAGAGCACCCGCTTTTAAGCCTTCACTTTTTAATCAGGAGAAACACCCATGAGCATTACTCGTTACGGCACCGGCAGCACCGCCGGTGGCGGCCAGCCCCGTCCTTTTGCCCGCGCCGTCGAAGCCGATGGCTGGCTGCACGTGTCCGGCCAAGTGCCGGCGGTGGATGGTGAAATCATCGTGGGCGGGATTGTCGAGCAGACTCACCAAACCATGAAAAACCTGATCGCGATTCTGGAAGAGGCCGGTTACGGGCTTGAAGACGTGGTGCGCACGGGCGTGTGGCTGGAAGACCCGCGGGACTTCTGGAGTTTCAACAAGGTGTTTTCCGAGTACTTCAAAAGCGAACACGCCCCGGCCCGGGCCTGCGTGCAGGCGAACATGATGGTCGATTGCAAGGTCGAGATTGATTGCATCGCGTACAAGAAAAAGGTCTGAACCGCAGTGAATTCTTCGCGGGCAAGCCTCGCTCCTACAAACGGCGAAATCCTGTAGGAGCGAGGCTTGCCCGCGAAGGCGGCCTTCTGGGTAAACTCCCGGCACTTTGAATGGGACCACTGAAATGACCGAAGACACCATCAAGCGCCGGGCTCGCGGTCTGGACCGGGCGTTCGACATCCTCGACTTCCTCAAGGAAATCGGCCAGCCCCTGCGCCCGAACGAAATCGCCAGCGGCATCGGCAGCCCGAAATCCACGATCTATGAACTGGTAGCGTCCTTATTGGAGCGGCGCATCCTCGAACCCGTGGGCAAGGAAGGTCACGTTTACCTCGGTCGTCAGCTGTACTTCCTCGGGCAGGCGCATTTGCGTCATTTCGACCTGTCCCGCGAGGCCGATCACGCCTTGCAGGAAATCGTCAGCCAGACCCGCGAAACCGCGCAGATGTGTCTGCTCAACGGGCGCAAATACACCGTGGCATTGATGAAAGAGGGGGAGCGGCATTTCCGCATTTCCTCGGACATCGGCGAAAACGCGCCGATCCCCTGGACCGCTTCCGGGCGCCTGCTGCTGGCGCACCTGAGCGATCAGCAAATTGTCGATTTGATCGACCCCGACGACTTCATCCTGCCCGACGGCAAACGCCTGCCACTGGAGCAGTTTCTTGAGGAAATCCGCCAGGCCGCCATCGACGGATTCTTTTCCTTCGACAGCGTCGCCGACACCTTTACCCATTGCTTCGCCGCCCCGGTCAAAGACCCGAGCGGCGTGGCCATCGCGACCCTGTGCATCGTCGCCCCACGGGCCGATGCGAAGAACAATTACAACGACTATCGCCGGGTGCTGATCGACAGCGCCAACAGCCTCGCCCGGCGTATCAACGAATAACAGCGGCTGCCTGCGGCCGTGTGTGAGGAGATCGACCATGTCTACTGCCATCAATACCGCCGCCGTGGAAAAGGGCGCTGCCCAGACCGGCGCCAACCTGGTGCGGGACGTCAGTCTGCCGGCGCTGGTGCTGCACCGCGACGCGCTGGAACACAACATTCGCTGGATGCAGGACTTCGTCAGCCACAGCGGCGCGGAACTGGCACCTCACGGTAAAACCAGCATGACCCCGGCGCTGTTTCGTCGCCAACTGGACGCCGGTGCCTGGGGCATCACCCTGGCCAGCGCCACGCAAACCCGCGCGGCTTACGCCCATGGCGTGCGCCGGGTGCTGATGGCCAATCAACTGGTTGGCACGCCGAACATGGCACTGATCGCCGACCTGCTGGCTGACCCGACTTTCGATTTCTATTGCATGGTCGATCACCCGGATAACGTCGCCGACCTCGGCGCGTTTTTCGCCTCGCGGGGCGTGCGCCTGAACGTGATGATCGAGTACGGAGTGGTCGGCGGTCGTTGCGGTTGCCGCACCGAAGCCGAAGTGCTGGCACTGGCCAAGGCTATCAACGCTCAACCGGCGTTGGCGCTGACCGGCATCGAGGGCTATGAAGGGGTGATTCACGGTGATCATGCGGTGAGCGGCATCCGCGAGTTCGCCGCCTCCCTGGTGCGTCTGGCGGTGCAACTGCAGGACAGCGGCGCGTTCGCGATTGTCAAGCCGATCATCACTGCGTCGGGGTCGGCCTGGTACGACCTGATCGCCGAGTCGTTCGAAGCGCAGAATGCCGGCGGGCGTTTCCTCAGCGTGCTGCGCCCCGGCAGTTACGTGGCCCACGACCATGGCATCTACAAAGAAGCGCAATGTTGCGTGCTCGACCGTCGCAGCGACCTGCACGAAGGTTTGCGCCCGGCGCTGGAAGTCTGGGCGCATGTGCAGTCGTTGCCCGAACCGGGTTTTGCGGTGATCGCCCTGGGCAAGCGCGACGTGGCCTACGACGCCGGTTTGCCGGTGCCGTTGCTGCGTTACAAGGCCGGCGTGGTGCCGGCGACCGGCGATGATGTGAGTGCCTGCAAGGTGACGGCGGTGATGGACCAGCACGCATTCATGACCGTGGCGCCGGGAGTTGAGTTGCGGGTGGGCGATATCATTTCGTTCGGGACTTCGCACCCGTGTTTGACGTTCGACAAGTGGCGTATCGGGTGTCTGGTGGATGAGCAGCTGAATGTCATCGAAACCATGGAAACCTGTTTCTAAGAGCCCCCACAACATGAACAACATCAGCCCTCTGGGCCCCAACATCCCGCGCATCGCCCTGATCGGCGAGTGCATGATCGAACTGCAGCAGCGCGCCGACGGCTCCCTGCAACAAAGCTTCGGCGGCGATACCCTGAACACCGCGGTCTATCTGGCCCGTGAACTGGGCGATGGCGGCATGGTGGATTACGTCACTGCCCTGGGTGACGACAGTTTCAGTGATGCGATGTGCCAGAGCTGGGCCAGCGAACACATCGGCCTGGGCATGGTCCAGCGTTTGCCCGGTCGCTTGCCCGGTCTGTATTGCATCCAGACCGACGCGGCCGGCGAGCGGCGTTTTCTCTACTGGCGCAATGAAGCGGCCGTGCGCGATTGCTTTACCACCCCGGCGGCCGCGCCGATCCTGGCAGCGCTGCCGGATTACGACGTGCTGTATTTCAGCGGCATCACCCTGGCGGTGCTCGGTGAACAGGGCCGGGAGAAACTGCTGGACACCCTGATCGAAGCCCGACAGCGGGATGCGCGGATCGTGTTCGACAACAATTATCGACCACGCCTATGGGCTTCGGTCGAGGACGCACGAGCGGCTTATCGCGAAGTGTTGCCCTATGTCGACCTGGCGTTGCTGACGGTTGATGACGAGCAGGCGCTGTTCCAGTTTTCCGATTGCGCGGCGGTGTTTGCCGCTTACGAGCAGATGGGCACGCCCGAAGTGGTGCTCAAGCGCGGTGCCGAGGCGTGTCTGATTCGCTGTGACGGCGAGTCGTTCGAAGTGCCGGCGCAAGTGGTCGAACGGGTGGTGGACACCACGGCGGCGGGAGATTCGTTCAGCGCGGCGTATCTGGCTTGCCGCCTCAAGGGTGGGAGCCCGGTCGAGGCTGCTGAAGCGGGGCATCGCTTGGCGAGTCGGGTGATTCAAGTGCCGGGGGCACTGATCCCCAAAGATTGAAATGCAATCTTTGGGGATGCTGTGATTTTTTTGGCAAGCCTCACCCTGTACATCGAGCCAATCGATCAGTCCCGGTAAAACACCTGCACCAGGTGATACCCGAACTTGCTCTTGATCGGCCCATGCACCACTCGCAGCGGTTTTTTGAAGATCACCGCATCGATTGCCCCGACCATTTGCCCGGGCCGCACTTCGCCAAGATCGCCACCGCGTTTGCCGGACGGGCAGGTGGAGTATTTCTTGGCCAGCACATCGAAGGCTTCGCCCTTGGCGATGCGTTGTTTGAGCTGCTCGGCTTCTTCCGAGGTTTTCACCAGAATATGGCGGGCTTGGGCTTTCATGGGCAGTACCTTGCAACGGTGGTGGCTATGTTGGTGCCAGCGTGGGGCGCGCGATTATGCCTCAACTCAGCCGGCTTGGCCGATCATCGTGCGAATCTTGTTGGCCAACAGGTCCATGGAAAAGGGTTTGGCCACCATGTCCATGCCCGCCTCCAGGAAACCCTGGCGTTCGGCGGCTTTCTCGGCATAACCGGTAATAAACAGCACTTTGAGTTCCGGGCGGTGCTGACGTGCGATTTCCGCCAGTTGCCGACCGTTCATGCCCGGCAGCCCGACGTCGGTCACCAGCAGATCGACCCGCAGGTCGGACTCCAGCAACGGCAGGGCGCTATTGGCATCTTCGGCTTCATGGGCGTGGTAACCCAACTCTTTGAGCAGGTCGAGCACCAGCATGCGCACCGCCGGATCGTCTTCCACCAACACCACGGTTTCACCGGCAACCGCTGGCGGTGCTTCGCCGGTGGCCGGCAGCTGAGCGTGTTCCGGCAGGGCGACGTGCAACCGTGGCAAATACAGGCGAACGCTGGTGCCCTGGCCCGGCCGGCTGTGCAGGCTGACGTGCCCGCCCGACTGCTGGGCGAAACCATAGATCATCGACAACCCAAGGCCGGTGCCCTGGCCGATGGGTTTGGTGGTGAAGAACGGATCGAAGGCCTTGGCCAGTACTGATGGGGTCATGCCGGCACCGTTGTCGCTGACGGCAATCATCAGGTAATCCCCGGCCCTGACTGGCTCCAGCGGAGTGACGTCGCTGCCGTCGAGGTGAACATTGGCGGTTTCGATCAACAACTCACCGCCATCGGGCATCGCATCCCGGGCGTTGATCACGAGGTTGAGCAAGGCGTTTTCCAGTTGGCTGACATCGGTACTGACCGGCCAGACCTCATCGGCCAGCTTCAGTTTGAGCTCGATGTGATCGCCCTTGGTCCGGCTGAGCAAGTCTTCCAGGGAATGCACCAGCTGGTTGGCGTCCAGTGGCCTGCGATCCAGTGACTGACGCCTTGAGAATGCCAGCAACCGATGGGTCAGGGCGGCGGCGCGATGGGCCGAGGACACCGCCGCTTCGGTGAAGCGACCGATCTCGGCCGCGCGCCCATCGGCGATGTAGCGCTGCATCAAATCGAGGCTGCCGATGATCCCGGTGAGCATGTTGTTGAAGTCATGGGCGATGCCGCCGGTGAGCTGGCCGACCGCTTCCATTTTCTGCGCATGCCGCAAGGCGTCTTCGGCACGCTCACGCTCGAACATCTCGTTCTGCAGTCGCTGGTTGGCTTCGGCCAGTTGTTGGGTGCGAGCGCTCACGCGTTCTTCCAGGGTTTCGTTGAGGTTGCGCAGCGCCTCTTCAGTCTGTTTGCGCTCGGTCTCGTCGATCACGAAGATGTAGAAACCATTCACCGCGCCGTCTGCGCCGTGGCGTGGCAGGTAGTTCATCAGGGCCTGGCGGGTGCTGCCATCGCGGTGATCGGCGCTGATGCTGAAACAACAGGTCTTGCCTTTCAGCGCCTCGGCGATGTATTCGGCGCGCAGGGCATAGGCTTCATCGCCGAGCACTTCACGAATGGTGCGGCCGTAAAGCTCCTGGGGCGTCAGGCCATACCATTCCAGATAGGCGGCATTGTTCAGGCGAAAGCGCTCTTCGCGGTCCACATAACTGATCAGGATCGGCATCGCGTTGATGATCAGTTGCAGCTCGGTCTGGCTTTGGCGCAAGGCCTGTTCGATGTGTTTGCGTTCGGTCAGGTCCAGCGCGGCGCCGAGAAAGCGGATCGGCCGGCCATGGTGGTCCTTGTAGCAACGACCCCGGGCAAACACCCAGCGCAACTGGCCATCGGCTTGCAGCAAGCGATATTCCTCGGCGTACTCGCTGCCATGGGTGATGCAGTGCTTGATGCTGCGGGCGATCATGGCGCGGTCTTCCGGGTGCACGCCGTGGAGGTATTCGCTGATCGGCAACTGGTTGGCCATGGCCGGATCGACGCCATGCAATTGCGCGAAGTGCGCATCGGCAATGAAACGGTCTTCGCCAATGTCCCAGTCCCAGGTGCCGACGGCATCGGTGGCGGCCAGTGCCAGTTGCAGGCGCTGCTCGGTTTCTTGCTGGGCCTTGAGGCTGGCGGCAGAGCGTTGTTCCAGTTCGAGGGCGATGCGGCGACGTTCGTTGGTTTCGATGGCCGTGACCAGAATCCCGGCAACCTCGGCGCTTTCGTTGCGAATGGGGCTGTAGGTCAAATCCAGCCAGAAGTCAGAATCCCGACCGTCGCGTTGCAAGGTGAAGCGCTGTTCGCTGTAGGTCCGCACCTGGCCCTGTAGGACGGCGCTGTAAATCGGGTCGGTAAAGTCTTTGAGTTCCGGCCAGATCTGGTGCGTCGGTTGTCCGAAAGCGTGAGGGTGTTTGCTGCCGGCGAGGAAGGCGAAGCCGTCGTTGTAGATCTGGGTGAGCTGCGGGCCCCACAGCAATAGCATCGGCATTGGCGAGTGGATCACGATGTCCACCGCGGTGCGCAGGCTCTGCGGCCAGTTTTCGGCGGCGCCCAGCGGGTTGTTTGTCCAGTCCAGTCGGGCAATCAAGGCCTGGGCATCGCTGGCGGTCGGTGGTGCGTTCATCTACATGTCCTGCGCATGAGTCAGTGTGGCGGCGTCTACTATCCTTGCAAGGCGGTAGACGCTGGATGACCCGCATGGGGTCATTTTTTTCATTGAATGCTTCGCGGGTGCTTTTTGCCATGGAAATCGATGCACTGTTGCAGATTCTGGCCAGCCGCCATGGCTCCGATCTTTACCTGTCCACGGGCGCGCCACCCAGCGCGAAATTTGACGGTGTGCTCAAAGCCCTGACCGATCAACCGTTCAAGCCGGGAGAAGTGGCGGCCATTGCCGCGTCCATCATGGACGCCGAACAACGCCTGGAGTTCGATCGGGACCTGGAAATGAACCTGGCGCTTTCCCTGGCCGGGGTCGGGCGTTTCCGGCTCAATATCTTCAAGCAGCGTAATGATGTGTCCATCGTGGCGCGCAACATCAAGCTCGACATTCCACGCTTCGAAGACCTTAACTTGCCACCGGTGCTGCTTGAAACCGTGATGCTCAAACAAGGGCTGATGCTGTTTGTCGGTTCGACCGGCTCGGGCAAGTCGACCTCGCTGGCAGCGCTGATCGATTACCGCAACCGCCACAGCAGCGGTCATATCATCACTATCGAAGACCCGGTCGAGTTTATCCATCGGCACAAGAAGTCGATCGTCAATCAGCGCGAGGTCGGCGTCGATACCCGCAGTTTCCACGCTGCGCTGAAAAACACGTTGCGCCAGGCACCGGACGTTGTGTTGATCGGCGAAATCCGTGACCGCGAGACTATGGAACATGCGCTGGCGTTTGCCGATACCGGTCATCTGGTGATTTCCACGTTGCATGCGCACAACGCCAATCAGGCGCTGGATCGGGTGATCAATTTCTTTCCTGAAGAGCGCCGGGGGCAGTTGCTCAACGACCTGGGCAACAACCTCAAGGCGTTTGTGTCCCAGCGTCTGGTGCGTACCCGCGACGGGCAGCGCCGGGCGGCGGTGGAGGTGATGCTGGGCACACCAACCATCGGTGACCTGATCCGGCGCAATGAGTTTGGCGAACTCAAGGGGATCATGGAGAAGTCTTCAGAGGTGGGGATGCAGACGTTTGACGGGGCGCTGTTCGCGCTGTTTGCCGAGGGCGCAATCGATGAGGCAGAGGCGTTGAAACATGCTGATTCGGTGAACAATCTGCGCTTGCGCCTGAAAATGCACGCCGAGGCCACGCCTGGCCCCCATACGCCGCCGGGCGAATGGGGGTTGATGGACTGAAGGGGCCGACGCTGATCAAAAATGTGGGAGCGGGCTTGCTCCCACAGTAGATCTACGGCGTCAGTCGTTCAGTTCGGGGCGGTTTCGAAATTGCTCCAGGGCTTCGGGGTTGGCCAGTGCATCGGTGTTCTTCACCTTCTGGCCATGCACCACGTTGCGCACCGCCAGTTCGACCACCTTGCCGCTGATGGTCCGCGGAATGTCCGTCACCGCGACAATCTTCGCCGGCACATGCCGTGGCGTGGTGTTGGCGCGGATGACCTGGCGGATCTGTTGTTGCAGCGTTTCGTCCAGCTCGACGCCTTCGCGCAAGCGCACGAACAGCACCACTCGCACGTCATCCTGCCATTGCTGACCGATGGCGACGCTGTCCAGCACCTGCGGGACTTTCTCCACCTGACGGTAGATTTCCGCCGTGCCGATGCGTACGCCGCCGGGGTTGAGCACTGCGTCGGAGCGGCCGTGGATCAGCATGCCACCGTGGGGCAGTTGCTCGGCGTAATCGCCCTGGGCCCAGACGCCGGGGAACAGGCTGAAATACGAAGCGCGCAGCTTTTCCTGTTGCGGGTCGTTCCACAAGCCGATGGGCATGGCCGGAAAATGCCGGGTGCACACCAGTTCGCCTTTTTCACCGATCACAGGCTTGCCATCGTCGTTCCACACTTCGACCGCCATGCCCAGGCTCTTGCATTGCATCTCACCACGGCGCACCGGCAGGACCGGGTTGCCAATCACAAAGCACGAAACGATATCGGTACCACCGGACATCGAAGACAGGCACAGGTCGGATTTGAACGTGCGGTAGACGTAATCGAAGCTTTGCGGCGACAGCGCCGAGCCGGTAGACAGGATGGTTCTCAGGCTGCTCAGGTCATGACTTTCGCACGGCTTCAAGCCATTGCTTTCCAGCGCTGTGAGGAATTTCGGGCTGGTGCCGAAGACATTGAGGCGTTCGTCGTCGATCAGGTCGATCAGGCGCTCCGGCCCTGGATGAAACGGCGAGCCGTCGTACAGCACCACGGCGCTGCCGACGGCCAGCGCCGAGACCAGCCAATTCCACATCATCCAGCCGCAGGTGGTGTAGTAGAACAAACGGTCACCGGCACTGAGGTCGGTGTGCAGGCCATGTTCCTTGACGTGTTGCAGCAGCACGCCGCCGGTGCCGTGCACAATGCACTTCGGTACGCCGGTGGTGCCGCTGGAGTAGAGGATGTACAGCGGATGGGCGAAAGGCACGGGAACGAATTGCGGCTCGCCGCCCGGGTCGTAAAAATCGTCCCACAGCGTCACGTTGGCCTGGCAGCGGAAATCCTCGATGCGCGCTTGAGAACGCGCATAAGGCACAACAATCAATTGCTGCAAGGACGGCAACTGTCCGAGGATTTCATTGACCTTGGTGGTCTGGTCGATCTCTTTGCCGGCGTAGCGGTAACCGGCGCAGGTGATCAGCACTTTCGGTTCGATCTGGCCGAAGCGATCGATCACCCCGTGGGTGCCGAAGTCCGGTGAAGAACAGGACCAGATTGCACCCAGGCTGGTGGTGGCGAGCATGGCCACCAGGGTTTGCCAGGTGTTCGGCATGCACGCTGCCACGCGGTCGCCGAGGCCGACACCGGCGGCTTTCAGGCTATTTTCAAAACCGGCGACGTGGCTTGCCAGTTCGGCCCAGGTCAGCTGTTCCCGTTGGCCGTTTTCACCGATGGCGACCACGGCCACGGCATCGTCACGACGGCGCAGCAGGTGTTCGGCGAAGTTCAAGGTAGCGCCGGGGAACCACTGGGCGCTGGGCATTTGCGAGCCTTCGATCAGCACCGCGTCTGGCTGATCGTGAAAACGGATGTCAAAGAAATCGACGATGGCCTGCCAGAAGGCTTCCCGCTGGTCGATGCTCCATTGGTGCAGGGCAGGGTAGTCGGCGATTCCAAGGGTGTGTCGCTGATTGACGAAACGCCGGAAGGCCTCCATGCGGGACTTGCCGATGCGCTCGGTGCCGGGTTGCCAGAGGATGTCGGACATGGCTTGGCCTCTTCTTGTTTATGCATAACACACAGGCTTTTGTGGCGAGGGCGCTTGCTCCCGCTGGATAGCGCAGCTGTCCCAAACCTATTTACGGCTGCTTCGCAGCCGAACGGGGGCAAGCCCCCTCGCCACAGAACTCCCTCGCCACAGGGGCGGGCGGCAGGCTACTGCGCCAACCACCCACCATCTATATTCCACGCTGCGCCACGCACCTGGCTACCGGCTTCGCTGCATAAAAACAGCACCAACTCACCCAGCTGCGGCGGCGTCACGAATTCCAGGGAGGGCTGTTTCTCGGACAGCAAATCGTGTTGCGCCTGCTGCGGGTCAATCCCGGTCGCGGCGCGATCATCAATCTGCTTCTGCACCAGCGGCGTCAGCACCCAGCCTGGGCAAATGGCGTTGCAGGTAACGTTGGTGGTGGCGGTTTCCAGGCCGACCACTTTGGTCAGGCCGATCACGCCATGCTTGGCCGCGACATACGCCGCTTTACCCACCGAACCGACCTGGCCGTGCACCGAAGCGATGTTGATGATGCGTCCCCAGCCCTTGGTACGCATGCCCGGCAGGCTCAAGCGGGTGCTGTGGAACACCGACGACAGATTGATCGCAATAATCGAGTCCCAGCGCTCCACCGGAAAATCTTCCACCGCCGCCACGTGCTGGATGCCGGCGTTGTTGACCAGGATATCCACGCCGCCGAACTCACGCTCGGCGTACTCGATCATGTCGGCGATCTGTGCAGGGTCGCTGACATCGGCCGGGTGATGGCCGACCTTGCCGCCGAATTGTTCGACCTCAGCGATCACCGAGGACGCATCGCCGAAACCGTTGAGGATCAGGTTGGCGCCGGCCTTGGCCAGGCTCAGGGCGATCCCCAGACCGATGCCGCTGGTGGAACCGGTGACCAGTGCGGTCTTGCCCGAAAGAGTCGTCATGAATACCTCACACAATGCCAGTGGCGTAGAAAGTACCGATCACCACAAAAACAGCGAGTGTCTTGATCAGCGTAATACAGAAAATGTCTTTGTAGGCCTCGCGGTGGGTCAACCCGGTGACCGCCAGCAAGGTAATCACCGCGCCGTTGTGCGGCAGGGTGTCCATGCCGCCACTGGCCATCGCGGCGACCCGGTGCAGCACTTCCAGGGGAATATTGGCGGCGTGGGCAGCGCTGATGAAACTCTCGGACATCGCCGCCAAAGCGATGCTCATCCCGCCTGACGCCGAGCCGGTGATGCCGGCCAGCAAGGTCACAGTGATCGCTTCATTGACCAACGGGTTGGGAATGCTCTTGAGCCAGTCGGCCAGCACCAGAAAACCTGGCAACGAGGCGATCACCGCCCCGAAACCGTATTCCGACGCAGTGTTCATCGCTGCCAGCAATGCGCCGCTGACCGCACTTTTACTGCCTTCGGCCAACTTGCCACGAATCGCCTGAAAGCCGAACACCAGCACCATGACGATGCCGACCAGCAAGGCCGCCTGGACCGCCCAGATCGCCGTCAGCTTGGCGATGTCGGTGGTCACCGGGGCGGCCATGCCCGGCAGCGAAAGGCTGTGGGTCTTGCCGTACCACACAGGAATCCAGCGGGTGAACAGCAGGTTCATCAGGCCCACCAGCAACAGCGGCGACAGCGCGATCCACGGATTAGGCAGCTGGATGTCCGGTGCGGTTTCCGGCTCGTTGCGCAGTTCTGAGCCGTAACCTTCACCCGTGCGCTGGGCCTTGTTGCGCTGGCGCTGCAGAAACAGCATGCCGGCACAGAACACGAAAATCGTGCCGATCACACCCAGCCATGGCGCCGCCCAGGCGGTGGTGTTGAAGAAGGTGCTGGGGATGATGTTCTGGATCTGCGGCGTGCCAGGCAGGGCGTCCATGGTGAACGAGAACGCGCCGAGGGCGATGGTCGCCGGGATCAGGCGTTTGGGAATATTGCTCTGGCGGAACATCTCGGCGGCAAACGGGTACACCGCAAACACCACCACAAACAGCGACACACCGCCGTACGTGAGCAGGGCGCAGACCAGCACGATCACCAGCATCGCCTGACGGGTGCCGAGCAAGCGAATCGCCGCCGCAACGATGGAGCGGGAGAAGCCCGACAGCTCGATCAGCTTGCCGAACACCGCACCGAGCAGGAACACCGGGAAATACAGTTTGACGAAGCCGACCATCTTTTCCATGAACACCCCGGTGAAGACGGGGGCTACGGCGGAAGGGTCGGTGAACAGGACGGCGCCGAGGGCGGCGATCGGGGCAAAGAGGATAACGCTGTAGCCACGGTAAGCAGCCACCATCAGCAGCGCGAGGGCTGCCAAGGCAATGATCACACTCATGGTGTGTCTCTCCTGGATTGTTATTTTTGTAGGGTGAAGCTTGGTGGGAGGGCTATAGCGGGTTTCGTGCCAGATATCTAAGCTATTGAAATATAAGGAGATTATTTGTTTGTGAGGTGATTTTGGTGATTTTTGTCTCTGTATTGAGATTTTTGGCGATTGGGCTGACGCTTTCGCGGGCAAGCCTCGCTCCTACGGGAGTGTGGTTATCTACGAAATTGCACGACCTGTAGGAGCGAGGCTTGCCCGCGAAGAGGCGCTGTCTACCCATGGAGATCAATGTCTCTTTATAGAGACTCAGCAATCCCCAGCGCCGCCATCTTCTTGTACAGCGTCGACCGCCCCAGCCCCAACCGCGCCGCCGCTTCGATTACCTTCCCACCGCATTGCGCGAGGGTCGATTCAATCAACTGCCGATCAAACCGTTCGCGAGCCTCACTGAAGGTTTCATGGGTAATCGGCTCAATGGGCAGAGGCGCCGCACGCTCCACCGGGGTAAAGCTGCCAATCGCCGCGCGGATATCCGCCGCGTTCAGCATCAAGTCATCACTGAGCAACGCCGCCCGCTCCAGCACGTTGCGCAGTTCACGAATGTTCCCCGGCCAGGCGTGTTGCCCCAACAAATCCAGGGCTTCGCGGTTCAATTCGTGCTGGCTGCGCAGTTCCTCAAGGATCGCTTCACTGAGGGCCGGCAGGTCGTCGAGGCGATCACGCAGGGGCGGGACCTGGATCGGCAGCACGTTGAGGCGGTAATACAAGTCGGCGCGAAACTCGCCGCGTTTGATCGCCGCCACCAGATCGGTGGAGGTGGCGGCGATCACTCGCACATCACTCTGAATCACCTCGTTGGAGCCCACCGGTTCGAATTCCTTCTCCTGCAACACCCGCAGCAACTTGCTTTGCAGCGGCAGCGGCATGTCGCCGATTTCGTCGAGAAACAGCGTGCCGCCCTGGGCGATCTGCAGCTTGCCGGCGCGGCCCTTGCGATCGGCGCCGGTGAACGCACCGGGCGCGGTGCCGAAGAACTCGGCTTCCAGCAGCGACTCGGGAATCGCTGCGCTGTTGATGCTGACGAAGGCTTTATGTGCCCGGGGCGATGCGCCGTGGATCGCCTGGGCCAGCAGTTCCTTGCCGGTGCCGGTTTCACCGAGCAACAACACCGGCGACTCTGCACTGGCGCTGCGTCGGGCGCGGCGTTTGACTTCGAGGCTGGCGGCGCTGGTGCCGATGAAGTGCGCGAAGTTGTACTTGGTCTGTCGCGCCCGCAGCAGCGAGCGGGTGGACGCCAGTTCTTCCTGCATGCTCAGGTAGCGCTTGAGCATCGGCGACAGGCTGCGCAATTCGTCGAACAGGGCAAAACCGATGGCGCCGATCACCGCGCCGGCATCGTCGTGAATCGGCAGGCGCATCACCACCAGCGGTTCTTTGGGGGTGTCTTGCATGTCCAGCAGGATCGGCCGTCCGGTACGCACCACCTCGCGCAACAGGCTGCCGGGGATCACGCTTTCACAGGCCCTGCCGATGGCGCCTGCGGCCGACTCCAGGCCGAATCGCCGGGCATAGCGCTCGTTCATCCAGACAATATTCGCATCGCGGTCGACAATCACCGTGCCTTCGCTCGATTGCTCGATGATCTCGAACAGCGAGCGGATCGCCAGGGTGCGAACGCGCTGGTAGTCCTTGAGGCTTTCGGTGGTGTTCATCGGAGTGTCCATTTTTGGAAATCAAGATCAAAAGATCGCAGGGATTATGCCAACCCCGGATGCGCCGCCGCCAACAGCTCTTTGGTGTATGGGTGCTGCGGTGATTCGAACACCGTGTGGCTAGCGCCGCTTTCCACCACTTTGCCGTCCTTGATCACGATCATGTCGTGGGCCAGGGCACGCACCACCGCCAGGTCGTGGCTGATGAACAGGTAGGTCAGGCCATATTTCTCCTGAAGCTGGCGGAGCAGGGCGACCACTTGTTTTTGCACCGTGCGATCGAGGGCCGAGGTCGGTTCGTCGAGCAGGATCAACGCCGGTTTGAGCACCAGCGCGCGGGCAATGGCAATGCGTTGGCGCTGCCCGCCGGAAAATTCGTGCGGGTAGCGATGACGGCTTTGCGGATCGAGGCCGACTTCTTCCAGCACCCGGATGACCTGGGCTTCGCATTGGGCAGGGGTGGACTGGCTATGGACCTCAAGGCCTTCACTGATGATCTGCGCCACGGACATTCGCGGGCTGAGGCTGCCGAACGGGTCCTGGAACACCACCTGCATCTTCTTGCGCCATGGTCGCAGTTGCTTTTGCGTCAGGCCATCCAGCGCCTGCCCCTGAAAGCGAATGCTGCCTTCGGAATCAAGCAAGCGCAGGATCGCCTGACCGAGCGTGGACTTGCCTGAACCGGACTCACCGACGATGCCCAGGGTCTTGCCGCGCTGAACGTTCAGGCTGATGCCGTCCACTGCACGCAGGTACGTCTTACGCTGGAACAGCCCGCCACCGAGGGTGAACTGCACTTGCAGATTCTCCACTTCCAGCACGTTTTCACGCTCGTCCCGGGGCAGGGCTTCACCTTCCGGCTCGGCGTTCAGCAGCACACAGCTGTAAGGGTGTTTCGGCTCGGTGAACAGCGTTTCGCAAGGTGCCTGCTCGACGATTTCCCCAGCGTGCATCACGCACACCCGCTGGGCCATGCTGCGCACCAGATTGAGGTCGTGGCTGATCAGCAGCAGCGACATGCCAAGCTGCTGTTGCAGGGATTTGAGCAGCCGCAGGATCTTGCGCTGCACCGTCACATCCAGCGCGGTGGTCGGCTCGTCGGCGATCAGCAATTCCGGTTCGCAGGCCAGGGCCATGGCGATCATCACCCGTTGTCGCTGGCCGCCGGACAGTTGATGAGGGTAGGCCTTGAGCCGCTCTTCGGGCTTCTGGATGCCCACCAGTTGCAGTAATTCGAGAATCCGCGCTTGCGCCGCTTTGCCACCCAGCCCTTTGTGCAGCAGCAGGGTTTCGCCGATCTGTTTCTCGATGCTGTGCAGCGGATTGAGGGAGGTCATCGGCTCCTGGAATATGATCGCGATCCGGTTACCGCGCAGTTCGCGCAAGACGTTAGCGTCGGCGCCGATCAATTCCTGGCCGCGATAGCGAATGCTGCCGGTGGTTTGCGTACCGTTTTCTGGCAGCAGTTGCAGGATCGAGTGGGCGGTCACCGACTTGCCGGATCCGGACTCGCCGACCAGCGCCAGGCATTCGCCGGGGTGGATGTCCAGGCACAGGTTGCGCACCACAGTCTGGCCACTGAAGGCTACATTGAGGTCACGGATTTCGATCAGGTTGTCAGTCATATCACCAGTCCGCTTCAAGAACGAGGGTCAAAGGCATCACGCAACGCCTCGCCAATGAATACCAGCAAAGAAAGAATCAGCGCCAGGGTGAAAAACGCCGTCAGCCCCAGCCACGGCGCTTGCAGGTTCTGTTTGCCTTGGCCAATCAATTCGCCCAGGGACGCACTGCCGGCTGGCATGCCGAAACCGAGGAAATCCAGCGCCGTGAGGGTGGAAATCGCCCCGGTCAGGATGAACGGCAGATAACTCAGGGTGGCGTTCATTGCGTTGGGCAGAATGTGTCGCACGATCACCTTGCGGTCGGTCAGGCCCAACGCACGGGCGGCTTTGACGTATTCCAGGTTACGCCCGCGCAGGAACTCGGCGCGCACTACGTCCACCAGCGCCAGCCAGGAAAACAACGCCATGATCCCCAACAGCCACCAGAAATTCGGCTCGACGAAACCCGACAGAATGATCAGCAGGTACAGCACGGGCAGCCCCGACCAGACTTCCTGCAAGCGCTGACCAAGCAGGTCGACCCAGCCGCCGTAATAGCCCTGCAATGCACCGGCGGCGATACCGATCAAGGCGCTGATAAACGTCAGCATCAGCGCAAACAGGATCGACACCCGTGCCCCGAAAATCACTCGCGCCAGCACGTCCCGGGCCTGATCGTCGGTGCCCAGCCAGTTGACCTTCGACGGCGGACTCGGCGCCGGTTGATTGAGATCGTAATTGGGCGTGTCGTCGCTGAACGGGATCGGCGCAAACAGCATCCAGCCGTCGCCCTTGTGAATCAGCTTCTGCACGTAATCGCTGCGGAAATCGGCCTGAAACGGCAACTGGCCGCCGAATTCTTGCTCGGTGTGGTGTTTGAACGCCGGGAAGTACAGCGAGCCCTGATAACTGAGCACCAGCGGTTGGTCATTGGCGATCAGTTCGCCGCCCAGGGTCAGCAGGAACAAACCGACAAACAACCACAACGACCACCAGCCCCGGCGGTTTTTCTTGAAGCGTTCAAAACGGCGACGGCCCAGCGGCGAGAGTTTGAACATCAGGCGTTCCTCGCGGCGAAGTCGATACGCGGATCGACCAGGGTGTAGCACAGGTCACCGATGATTTTTATCAGCAGGCCGAACAAGGTGAAGATGAACAGCGAACCGAATACCACCGGATAGTCCCGCGATACCGCCGCTTCGTAACTCATGCGACCCAGGCCATCGAGGGAGAAAATCACTTCGATCAGCAGCGAGCCGGCGAAGAAAACGCTGATAAAGGCCTGGGGAATTCCCGAGACCACCAGCAGCATGGCGTTGCGAAACACATGGCCGTAAAGCACCTGGCGTTCGCTCAAGCCCTTGGCCCGGGCGGTGACCACGTACTGGCGGGTGATTTCATTGAGGAAGGAATTTTTGGTGAGGATGGTCAGGGTCGCAAAGCCGCCGACCACTAGCGCCGTTACTGGCAGCACCAGGTGCCAGAAGTAATCGGCGATCTTGCCCACCGTCGACAGCGAATCGAAGTTGTCCGAGACCAGGCCGCGTACCGGAAACCAGTTCAACGAGGTGCCGCCGGCGAAGACCACGATCAGGAACATCGCGAACAGGAACGCCGGCATTGCGTAACCGATGATGATCGCGGTGCTGCTCCAGATATCGAAATGGCTGCCGTGGTGCACGGCCTTGCGGATGCCCAGCGGAATCGACACCAGATAAGTGATCAACGTCGCCCAGAGCCCGAGGGAAATGGTCACCGGCATTTTATCCAGGATCAGGTCGGTGACCGTGGCACCGCGAAAAAAGCTCTTGCCGAAGTCGAGGTGGGCATAGCTCTTGAGCATCAGCCACAAGCGTTCCGGCGCTGGCTTGTCAAAGCCGTATTGCTTTTCGATCTCCTTGATCAGCTGCGGATCGAGCCCACGGCTGGCCCGAGAGCTGCCGTGCATGGTCTCACTGGAACCGCCGCCGATACTCGCGCCACCGATGCCTTGCAAGTGCGCTATGGCCTGTTCCACCGGGCCACCGGGCGCGGCCTGGACGATGGCGAAGTTGACCAGAAGAATGATCACTAAAGTCGGGATGATCAGCAGCAAGCGCCGCAGTACGTAAGCCCACATCAGTGCGACCCTCCGGATTTGCCGCGCTTGATGAGTTCGGCGGTCATCTGTTCGTTGGTCAGGGGTGTGGAGCTGACTTCCCACCAACTCTCGATGGCTTCGTCATTGCTTGCTTGTACAGAGGGAATGCCGAAGCGGTTCCACCACACGGTCGAACTGCCGGGCGGGTAATAGTTGGGAATCCAATAGAAGTTCCATTGCAGGACACGGTCCAGGGCATGGGCGTAGCGCAGCATGTCGGCCTGGGTGTTGGCGCGGACCAGGCCGTTGATCAACGTATCGACCGCCGGGTTCTTCAGCACCATGTAGTTGTTGGAGCCCGGATCGCTGGCCGCCGCCGAGCCAAAGTAGTTGTACAGCTCGTTACCCGGCGAGTTGGTGACCGGGTAGCCGGTGACGATCATGTCGTAGTCCCGGGACATCAGGCGGTTGACGTACTGGGAGGCGTCGATGCGCCGAATGTTCAGGTCGATGCCGATTTGTTTCAGGGTGCGCTTGTAAGGCAGCAGCAATCGGTCCATGCCGTTCTGGCTGATCAGGAAGGTGAAGCTCAGCGGTTGGCCTTCGGCGTTGACCAGTTGATCGCCATCGGGTTTCCAGCCGGCCTGTTCGAGCAGATCCAGTGCTTGCAACTGTTTGTCGCGAATTACGCCGCTGCCATCGGTTTTCGGTGCTTCGAAGACCTGAGTGAAGACTTCGTCGGGGATCTGTCCGCGCAGCGGTTCGAGAATCGCCCGCTCACCCGCGTCGGGCAGTTGTCGGGCGGCGAGCTCGGTGTTGGAAAAGAAACTCTGCTGGCGGATGTACAGGTCGCGCATCATCTGCCGGTTGCTCCATTCGAAATCCCAGAGCATGGCCAGCGCTTGGCGCACGCGGCGGTCCTGGAACATCGGGTTTTGCAAGTTAAATACAAAACCCTGGGACGGTTGTGGTGCCTGTGTCGCCAGGTGGGCTTTTTGCAGGCGGCCGTCGCGCAAGGCCGGACTCTCGTAGCCGATGGAGTAGGCGGTGGCGGAGAACTCGCGGTTGTAGTCATAGGCGCCGCCACGCAGGACCTGACGGGCGACGTCGGTGTCGCCGAAGTACTCGATGCTGAAATGATCGAAGTTGTAGAGGCCGCGGCTGACCGGTAAATCCCTGGCCCACCAGTCGGCGTTACGCTCGAAGGTAATGCTGCGCCCTGAGTCGACCTTGCTCACGCGGTACGGCCCGCTGCCCAGCGGCGGCTCGTAACCGCCACCGTTGGCGAAGTCGCGGGTCTTCCACCAGTGTTCGGGAAGCACCGGCAAAGTGGCGATGTCGAGGGGCAGGGTGCGGTTCTCGTTGCTCTTGAAATCGAACCGAATGGTTCGCGGCGATTCCACTTCGACGCCTTTGACGTCGGCAAATTGCGTGCGATAGCGCAGGCTGCCCTGGGTCATCAGCAGGTCGAAAGTGTAGCGCACGTCTTCGGCGGTGATCGGCTTGCCATCGGCGAAACGGGCCTTCGGGTTCAGGTAGAAACGCAGGGACAGTCCATCGTCGGAACGCTCCATCTGCTGCGCCACCAGGCCGTACACGGTGTAGGGTTCGTCCAGTGAACGCACGGCCAGGGGCGAGTAGATCAAGCCATCGACTTGTGTGACGCCAATCCCTTTGTCGATGTACGGCAGGATGTGGTCGAAATGACCGATTTCCAGCGCCGAGCGACGCATCGTGCCGCCCTTGGGCGCTTGCGGGTTGGTGTAGTCGAAATGACTGAAACCGGCGGGATACTTCGCCGGTTCACCGTACACGGTCAACGCCTGTTGCGGTGCAGCGCTCACACCGGCGGCGCCCAACAGCAGGGCCACGGCAGTGAACAGTAAAGTGGGGAAAGCCAGTCGCATTGTCAGCCTTAGAGCCGGGTGATCGATAAGCACAATTTGTACGCTAGCGGCGCGTCCCTCGCCAGCCGTATCACGTAACGAAAACACAACGGCCCACCAAAAGGCGGGCCGTTGTGGAGAAAACTCAGGGGTTGATCAGTCCTGACGGCTGGTTACTTCCAGCAGGTGGTAACCGAACTGGGTCTTGACCGGGCCTTGCACCACGTTGATTGGCGCGCTGAAAACCACGGTGTCGAATTCCTTGACCATCTGGCCTGGACCGAACGAACCCAGGTCACCGCCCTGGCGGCTTGATGGGCAGCTGGAGTTGGCTTTGGCGACTTCGGCGAAATCGGCGCCGGCTTCGATCTGGGCCTTGAGTTCGTTGCACTTGGCTTCGCTGGAAACCAGGATGTGGCGGGCGGTGGCTTTGGCCATGGGAAAATACTCCATTCAATGTTCAGTAAAGTGCGGAGCCTACCGGATTCAGAGGGCTATTTCTTCTCAAAATGCCGTCCAGCTTAAGGCATTGTCTAAAGCCCGGCATTTCTTAAGCGTTCGGCATGTTGCACATACAGGTCAATGGGGTCGATGCCCTTGCGGACTTGACCTGTGGTCTGGCTGAGGCTGTCCAGATGATCCAGCGGATAGTCGGAACGGATCACTTTACCCAGATGGGAGCTGAACCGGCCGACCATGCCGTCATTCTGCTCGGCTTCGGTGGTGAAGTAGTGGGAGAAGGCCCGCAGGAACCCGTGCAGCGGGTTGAGCGCATAGAGCCCTTCGTCGAGGATGTTTCCCTGCAGGGTGCCGCTCCAGGAGTAGTAGCGTACGCCGTTCACCAGTTCGCGACCCTTGCCGCCCCAGGTTTTCGGCAACCCTTGAGGGTACTTGTCGTTGAATGCGCCGACACCTTCGGTGGTCAGCGCGTTGAGTGCGGCGATGGCGTTCTGCGGCAGGTGCCGGTTGCCGCTGAGCAACGACAGGAAGTCGGCGAACAGGGTGGCCACCGCTCCGGCGACCTGTTCCGGCAGGCGCCCGGGCGTCAGCGCCTTGCGCAGGAAGTCGGCCAGTTCCGAGCCGTGGTTCGGCCCGCTGACCGATGTCACCGAAGCGACCACCTGTGGCGCCAGCGCCCCCGCATATCGTGCAGCCAGTGCGCCCTGGCTGTGACCGATCAGATTGACTTTGCTTGCACCGGTTCCTTGCAGTACCCGTTCGATCTGCACCAGCAACTGTTCGCCACGGGTTTCATTGCTGTGGGTCGCCGACAGGTGCGGGATGAAAACCCTCGCACCGGCGCTTCTCAAGGCCTGTTTGACGTCATGGAACAGTTCGAGTTTGCCGATGCGATCGAAGCCGAAGAGCCCGTGGACCAGCAGGATCGGATAGTCAGTGGTTGCATTCCGTAGCATGTACATTTCCTTTTTCGCAGTAGGTCAGGTGTGTGCTCAAGGGGGCACTCTAAAGCACACCCACCGCTCGGCGATGTATGAAAAAGCCGCTGTAACCTGATGAAAACGGAATAGAAATGGTACGAAAACTCGAATGAGCGTGAGGTCTTGGTCGGAATATCCGGACATCTTTTTAACGATGGCCGAGATATTTCTTTCAATGACCTACCTCTGGTAGGTCATTTTTCCGTGCAAACCGACCCGATCGCGCTGCATCGCGGTTCTCGGCGACACGGCTTACTTTGGCTGCTGAGCGCTTCGTTGTGCACGAAGTCGCTCGGCTCCCTGCAACAACAATTGTTCCGTCCCGGTCCAGCCAAGGCAGCCGTCCGTTACCGACACCCCGTACCGCAACGAAGGGCTCAACGGTTGGCAGCCTTCGAACAGATGACTCTCAATCATCATGCCGACCAGCGAGCGATCACCTTGCAGGCGCTGTTCAAGCACGTCGTTGAACACGGCGGGCTGACGCAACGGATCTTTACCGCTGTTGGCGTGGCTGCAGTCGACCATGATCCGCGCCGGAATCTTGAGTCTGGTCAAGTCGCTGTGCACTTTGGCAATGCTGTCGCGGTCGTAGTTCGGCCCGCGATGGCCACCGCGCAATACCAGGTGAGTGTCGGGGTTGCCCGGTGTCTGGATAATCGCAGGATGGCCCTGGCTGTCGACACCGAAATGGCGGTGCGGATGAGCGGCCGAGCGCATGGCGTCGCTGGCGACAGCCACACCACCATCGGTGCCGTTCTTGAACCCTACCGGCATGCTCAGGCCACTGGCCATTTCCCGATGGATCTGCGATTCGGTGGTGCGGGCGCCGATCGCGACCCAGCTCAGCAGGTCGTCAAAGTAACCGGCGGCCATCGGTTGCAGCAGCTCGGTGGCAACGGGCAGGCCCAGTTGGAGCATTTCGCGCATCAATTCGCGGGACAGGGTCAAACCACCCGCCATGTCATCGCTGCCATCCAGGTGCGGGTCGTAGGCCAGGCCTTTCCAGCCGACCGTGGTGCGGGGTTTTTCGACGTAGGCGCGCATCACCAGCAGCATCTCGTCGCCGACTTGTGCAGACAGACGGGCCAGGTTGGCGGCGTATTCGAGGGCAGAACGTGGGTCGTGAATCGAGCAGGGACCGACGATCACCAGCAGACGGGAGTCTTCACCGTTGAGGATCGCGCGGACGGCCTGGCGGTGGGCGGCGACTTGTTGGGTCAGGGCATTGCTGAGTGGCAGTTGCTGTTTGAGTTGCAATGAGCTGGGCAGACGCAAGGTCAGCGCTTCATTGGCAGGGCTCAAGGTGGACAGCGGCAGAGCAGAGACGGACGAGTTCATATTCGGGCTTCCTGGGCTGGCGGCGGGTTCGTCCCGCGCGCTCGGCCCTAGTGGGGTGTTCGACAATTGGCCGGATTGGCTGCGTGTGTGTGCTTGCCACCTGTGGGTGACCGATCGGAGGCGGCAGGCTGTCCCGAGCGGAAGCTGGTAAATCGCCAGGCGGTAAAAGTGTCGTAACGGTAATAAGTGGCGTAATTCATGTCGTAAATCCTCAAGTTGTCTGGTGTGACGCTAAAAATGTTCAGGGCTGAAAAAACAAAACCCCCGGTCGGGAGGCCGACCGGGGGTAGAGAATTCTCTGGTGGCGACCCGTTTAAAGTGGGCGCCGTGTGGGTATCAGGCGCGCCAGTGGCTAAACCAATACCCAAAATAAAAGCTGACCGAAGCACAAACGTCATTCACCCGGGCAGCCGCATCCGAGCGCGAGGCGCTGGCGGTACGAAGCGGTGAGAGGGCGTTGAACATGGTCTGTCTCCGATGAATGAGCCGAGCTTACTAGAGGCCGGTACGCGGATTCAATCAGAAAATGCTATCGGGCATCACGGGGCGTTTCTATCGGTTGGGTAGGTCGGGAGTTGTGACACACTTTACGCAGCGGGCGGCGTGTAACCGGCGTCCAAACCATCAACGTCACAAGGACGAACCATGACGACACTGACCATCGCCGCCGCACAATCGATCTCTGTCGCCGGTGATCTTGCCGCCAATATTGCCCGGCACCTGCGCTTCATGCAGGTTGCCGCGGAGCAGGGCGTGCAATTGCTGGTGTTTCCAGAACTGTCGCTGACCGGCTACGAGCGCGGTCTGGCAGCGGAGCTGGCCATCGCGCCAGACGCCAGAGTGCTGCAACCTCTGCGCGATTTCGCGCGGGAGGTCGGTGTGACCAGTGTCGTCGGGATGCCGATTCGTCTGTCGGACGATTCGCCGGTGTTGATCGGTGCCCTGGTGTTGGGGGCCGATGGTTTGCTCGAGATCTACAGCAAACAGCATTTGCACCCAGGGGAGGAGGTGGCATTTGCCCCGGGAACAGGCGGTTCGACATTGAAGATCGGCACCGACACCGTCGCGTTGGCGGTATGCGCCGATTTTTCTCACGCCAGTCATGCAGCCGCCGCGGCACGGCAGGGCGCTGATCTTTATGCCGCGGGCGTGTTGATTACAGAAAGCGGCTACGCTCCAGATACCGCACTGTTGCAAGGTTATGCCCGCACCCACTCGATGGCGGTACTGATGGCCAACCATGGTGGCGCAACGGGTGGCTGGGAGTCGGCAGGGCGTAGTGCAATCTGGGCGGCGGACGGCTCGTTGGTTGCGGCGGCACCGGGGACGGGGAATCTCATGGTGGTTGCTCGTCGCAATGCTGACGGCTGGAAGGGGCAAATCGTGACTGTCGCGGAGGCTTGAATGGGGTTCGAATTACGCCCGGCAACGTCTCGTGACCTGGACTTCGCGCGTGACCTGACTTGTCGAAATATGCTGCGCTACTACATTCAACATGAACTGTTGTGGCAGGACGAGGCTTTCGATGTTGCTTGGGAGGGACGCGAAAACTGGCTGATTGTGCGTGATGACACACTGATGGGGTATGTCAGCCTGAGCCGTGACGCCAGCGCCTTGTATATCCGCGAATTGCATTTACTTGAAGCGTGCCGGGGGCAGGGCGCCGGTTCGTGGGTGATCGATCAGGTATTCGCCATGGCCTGCAAGGAACGGCGCCTGGCATTGCGTCTGACCGTATTTGAAAATAATCCGGCAAAAATACTTTACGAGAGAAAAGGACTGAAGGTGGTCGGCAAGGACCAGTGTTTCCTGAGAATGCAGCGTGATATCAATGGACTGCATCGCTGAAACACACTGCCAGCAAGCCTCGCCAGAAGAATTGACACTTTTTATATGCTGCTTTCCGCTAGGTCTGCCAGTCGCTTTTTGCTAAGGTGTCCGGCAACCCAATAAGACCAAATCGCGAGGTGTCTGCTTGATTAGGGTGCTAGTAGTCGATGACCATGATCTCGTTCGTACAGGCATTACACGAATGCTGGCTGACATCGATGGCCTGCAAGTAGTCGGTCAGGCCGAGTCGGGAGAGGAATCCCTGCTCAAAGCGCGTGAGTTGAAACCCGATGTGGTGCTGATGGACGTCAAGATGCCCGGGATCGGCGGTCTTGAAGCCACGCGCAAATTATTGCGCAGTCATCCCGACATCAAAGTCGTCGCGGTCACCGTGTGCGAAGAAGATCCGTTTCCAACCCGCCTGTTACAGGCAGGTGCCGCGGGCTACCTGACCAAGGGCGCCGGATTGCCGGAAATGGTCCAGGCCATTCGCCTGGTGTTTGCCGGGCAACGCTATATCAGCCCGCAAATTGCCCAGCAACTGGCGATCAAATCGTTCCAGCCAACCAACGATTCGCCGTTCGACGCCTTGTCTGAGCGGGAAATCCAGATTGCGTTGATGATTGTCGGCTGTCAGAAGGTGCAGATCATCTCCGACAAACTGTGCCTGTCGCCAAAAACAGTGAATACCTACCGTTACCGTATTTTCGAAAAGCTTTCGATCAGCAGCGATGTCGAGTTGACGCTGTTGGCGGTTCGTCACGGCATGGTTGATGCCAGCCTCTGAAAATGACTGAAACCTTCGATCCAAGTGCTTTTCTGTCGACGGTCAGTGGGCGGCCGGGTGTCTATCGCATGTTCGACAGCGATGCCCGTCTGCTTTATGTCGGCAAAGCCAAGAATCTCAAGAAACGTTTGGCGAGCTACTTCCGCAAAACCGGTCTGGCCCCCAAGACCGCCGCGCTGGTAGGCCGTATCGCCCAGGTCGAAACCACCATCACGGCCAACGAAACAGAGGCCTTGCTACTCGAGCAGACGCTGATCAAGGAATGGCGCCCGCCGTACAACATCCTGCTGCGCGACGATAAGTCCTACCCTTATGTCTTTCTCTCGGATGGCCAGTTCCCGCGCTTGAGCATCCATCGCGGAGCGAAAAAGGCCAAGGGCAAGTATTTCGGCCCTTACCCCAGCGCAGGAGCGATCCGCGAAAGCCTGAGCCTGCTGCAAAAGGCTTTTTTTGTACGTCAGTGCGAAGACAGCTATTACAAGAACCGCACGCGACCTTGCCTGCAATACCAGATCAAGCGCTGCAAGGCGCCGTGTGTCGGCCTGGTCGAGCCCGAAGTGTATGCCGAAGATGTTCGCCACTCGGTGATGTTTCTTGAAGGGCGCAGCAACGCGTTGGCGGACGAGTTGTCCGCGGCCATGGAGGAGGCGGCGGTCAATCTGGAGTTCGAACGTGCCGCCGAATTGCGCGACCAGATTTCATTGCTGCGCCGGGTCCAGGACCAGCAGAGCATGGAAGGCGGGACGGGCGATGTCGATGTGATCGCAGCGTTCGTCAATCCGGGTGGCGCCTGTGTGCACTTGATCAGCGTACGCGGCGGCCGGGTGTTGGGGAGCAAGAACTTCTTCCCGCAGGTGGGTATTGAAGAAGACGTTTCCGAAGTCATGGCGGCGTTTCTCGGTCAGTACTTCATCAGCAGCCCCGAACGCGACTTGCCGAGCGAGCTGATCGTCAACGTGGTTCACGAAGACTTTCCGACCCTGATTGCGGCCATTGAAGAGCTGCGCGGTCGTGAACTGACCATCAGTCATCGTGTACGGGGCACCCGCGCGCGCTGGCAGCAATTGGCGGTCACCAATGCCGAGCAGGCTCTGGGTGCACGTCTGGCGAACCGGCAACACGTCGCGGCACGTTTTGATGCCCTGGCCGAAGTACTGAGCCTGGACGAGCCGCCGCAACGTCTCGAGTGCTACGACATCAGTCATTCCAGTGGCGAGGCCACCGTGGCGTCCTGCGTGGTGTTCGGCCCGGAAGGCCCGATCAAGTCCGACTACCGCCGCTACAACATCGAAGGCGTCACGCCAGGCGACGACTATGCCGCGATGCACCAGGCCCTGACCCGACGCTTCAGCAAGTTGAAGGACGGGGAGGGCAAACTGCCGGACATTCTGCTGGTCGACGGCGGTAAAGGTCAGCTGTCGATGGCCCGTGACGTGCTCAATGAGCTGGCCGTGCCCGACCTGATTCTGCTGGGCGTGGCCAAGGGGGCGACGCGCAAGGCCGGTTTCGAAACCTTGTACCTCAACGATGCGGCCCATGAATTCACCTTGCGCGGTGATTCCCCCGCGCTGCATTTGATCCAGCAGATCCGCGACGAAGCTCACCGTTTTGCCATCACCGGGCACCGTGCACGGCGCGGTAAAACCCGCCGCACCTCGACGCTCGAGGGGGTTGCTGGTGTCGGACCGACACGTCGACGGGATTTGTTGAAACATTTTGGTGGATTGCAGGAGCTGTCTCGTGCCAGCATCGAAGAGATCGCCAAAGCACCCGGGATCAGTAAAAAGCTCGCAGAGTTGATTTATGCAAATCTGCACAGCGAGTAGAATGCCCAACTCACCTCGTAGCCAGTTGTGTCGATGAATATCCCTAATCTGATTACCGTTCTACGCGTCCTGCTCATCCCGATCTTCATTTTGCTGTTTTACTTGCCTTACCACTGGAGCTATCTGGCGTCGGCTTCGGTTTTTGCCTTTGCCGCCGCGACCGACTGGCTGGACGGGTATCTGGCCCGACGTCTGGAACAAAGCACACCGTTCGGGGCTTTCCTCGATCCTGTTGCGGACAAGCTGATGGTCGCCGTTGCGCTGGTGCTGCTGGTGCAAGAACACGGCAACCTGTGGCTCACACTGCCGGCCGCCGTCATCATCGGTCGCGAGATCGTCGTATCGGCGCTGCGCGAGTGGATGGCCGAACTCGGCGCCCGTGCCCATGTGGCGGTATCGAACCTGGGCAAATGGAAAACCGCCGCGCAAATGCTGGCGCTGGTGATCCTGCTGGCCAATCCGTCGGACTTCAGCTTCTGGGTCCTGATGGGCTACGCTTTGCTGATGGTGTCCGCTGGCCTGACCTTGTGGTCCATGGTCCAGTACTTGCGGGCCGCCTGGCCGCATCTGAAGACGGATGTGGAAAAGAAATAAAACTTTTTTGAATCAAGGGGTTGACGGGGCATCTGGATTCTATAGAATGCGCCTCACCAAGACGCGGGAATAGCTCAGTTGGTAGAGCACGACCTTGCCAAGGTCGGGGTCGCGAGTTCGAGTCTCGTTTCCCGCTCCAAATACAGAAAAACGCCACTCATTGAGTGGCGTTTTTTTTTGCGCGCTATTTTGTTGTCAGCATTGAAAAAAGAGGCTTTTGCCTCTTTTTTCGTTCCAGCGAGTTCTGCTGAAAACCATTATCAGCCACGCTTTTTTTTGTACGTTAAAACGTACATCGAAATCCTAGCTGAAGCGTCAGTACTACGTTGCTCATTTATCGTGCGTTCACAGAAGCGAATTCGCTACACTGAAAAGCTAAATTATTGGGGCGTTGTTAATCGCCGGTGCAGCGTGTACAAGCGGCATTGTCATCACTGTTGGCATCTGCCCATACATGCTTAGAACGGAATTTTGTCTCAGCATGCATGACCAGTAGGGCGGCAGAGTCAGCGCGTTGTCACAGCCGTAGCCAGACCTGAATACTCCTGCATTGCATCCTCCAACGCCCCCCGAAAATACGCTTTCGACGCCCGATCACAAAGGATGTGCAAACTCGCCTGATGCGCGGTACCGGCGTTGATCACGATCACGTTGATGCGCGCCGCCGACGTCTGTGCCACCGTCCCCGGACCGAATGTCTGGGGACTCAAGTCAGCGCCACAGAGCTTGGCCATCACCTCGCTCGGACATTCCCCTGTCAGCTGAAACCAGGCATGACTGTCCTGACGCGGCAGCAGGTAATTGGCCTGATGATCGAGTTCCCAGCGGGCTTCTTCATCGGCCATCCGTTCGCCCTGATCTTCTGGACTGCCCAGCAGTAAGTACTCGGTCTGCGACAGTCGCGCAACTAGGCTGCCATCGGCCTGGGCCACGGCGCGGTTGGGCGCGTCCGGCAGGACGAAGCCTCGGTTGCGCAAGTACTCGGCACTGTGTGCGCCGCGAAAGCCGACCCGAGGCAGGTCGGTCAGGTCCACCAGGCAGTACTCCGGCGAAGGCGCCAGGGCTTGCTGACTGACGCTAGGTTGTTCTCTCAGACTGGTCATGACTCAAAGTTCCTGGCGTTGATTATCGGGATCGAAGAAAGGCAATTTCACCACTTCGGCCTGGACCACGATGCCGCCTTCGACGCGGATCGGAATCCGTTGCCCAGGCGTGCTCTGGTCGATGCCGGCGTAGGCCAGGCCGATGATCTTGCCCAGAGAGGCGGAATATTCGCAGGAGGTGACGTTGCCGCTGATGTCCGGGCCGTTGAGCACCAGATGGCCTTCCAGTGGTTGTGGGCTGCCCTTGGGCAAGGTGAAACCGACCAGTTTGCGTTTCAGCGGCTGGGCTTCGAGGATGTCCACCGAGCGGCGACCGACGAAGAATGGTTTGGTGCGACTGACCGCCCAGCCCATGTCGATTTCCGCGGGGTGGGTCATGCCGTCAGTGTCCTGACTGATGATCACATGGCCTTTTTCCAGACGTAGCAGGCGTTGGGTTTCCACGCCGAACGGGCGGATGTCATGCACCTTGCCGGCCTCCATCAGCGCGTCCCAGAGCTTGAGTCCGTGGCGCGCCGGGACGTGGATTTCATAGCCCAGCTCGCCGACAAAACCGACCCGCAGCAACCGAGCCTTGATGCCTGCCACCGTGCCCTGGCGCACTCCCAGATAAGGGAACGCTTCGGCACTCAGGTCCAGGTCGCTGCAGACCTGTTCCAGTACCTTGCGCGAGTCGGGGCCGGCGACGTTGACCGCGCAGATAGCCGCGGTGACGTTGGCAACGTCCACGTCAAGGCGCCATTGCGCATTCCACTTGAGCATCTGCTGATAGATTCGGTCGACACCGCTGGTGGTGGCGGTGACGTAGAAATGGTTCTCGGCAAACCGCGCGCAGACGCCGTCGTCGATCACCACCCCGTGCTCATTGGTCATTAGCGCGTAGCGGGAACGGCCGACTGGCTGCTTGAGGAACGCAAAGGTGTACATCCGGTTGAGCAGTTCGGCGGCGTCCGGACCGCGCACATCGAGGCCGCCCAGGGTCGAGACGTCAATGAGGCCAACCTTGTTGCGCACGTGCAGGGCTTCGGCCTGCATGCACGCCTCGCGATCCTTGGCGCTGCCGTAGTAGGCCGGACGTTGCCAGATGCCGGCGGGCATCATCTTCGCCCCGGCTTGCAAATGGCGCGCATGCATCGGCGTTTGCCGATAGGGATCAAAAGCGCGACCGGCGACATGTGCCAGTTTCTCGGCAACAAAGGGCGGCCGAGCGGTGGTCACCCCGGTTTCGCTGATGTTGCGCTGGGTCGCCCAAGCCACCAGACGCGCAGTCGGCAGTGCCGAATGTCGTCCCTGGGACGGGCCCATGCCTACGGTGGAGTAGCGCTTGACCAGTTGCACGTCGCGGTAGCCGATTTTCGTTGCATTGACGATGTCGGCCACTTGCAGATCCTCGTCAAAGTCGACGAAATCCTTGCCCTTGGGATGAGGGAAAATCGGCCAGTTGAAGTTGACCCGAGCTTCGCCGCTGAACGGCGCGCGTTGCGCGCCGACTGTCAGGCCGAGGGCGAGGGCGGCGTCAGTACCGGCATTCACGCCGTCGGCGATCACGTTGTCCAGTTGGTGGCGACCATTGACCGAACCGGCAACGGCGAGGTTCTGTGGCAGGCCATTGAGAGTGAACTCCGCACGCTGGTCGTCATAGGCCAGTTTGCCGCCGGCCTGGCACAGCAGTTGATAGACCGGCATGTAACCGGCTGACATGCACAGCAAATCGCAATCCAGGTGGTGCCCACTGTCGGCGACCTGACCCTGTGCGGTGATCTTGCGCACGTCGACGCCAGTGACATGGCGCATGCCTTTTTCGTACAGGGCTTCGTACACCGTACTGTTGCTCAAACAACGAATTTTGCGCTTGGCCAACGCTTCGGACAGGGCTGCGTCGCCGGGTCCTGTACGGAGGTCCACCAGAGCGGCCACTTCCACGCCTTGATCATGCAGATCGAGGGCGGCGAGATAACCATCATCGTTACCCGTCAGCACCACGGCGCGTTTGCCGGGTTTGACCGCATACAGCTTCATCAGCCGTTGCGCGGCGCTGGTCAGCATCACGCCCGGCAGGTCGTTGTTGCGAAAGATCACCGGTTGGTCGAAAGAGCCGCTGCACACCAGGCACTGGCGGGCACGCACCTTGTACAGGCGCTTGCCCTGAATCACCGGCAGGTAGTTGTCGGTGAACCAGGCGTTGCAGGTAGCTTCTGTGAGTATCTGGATGTTGGCGTGCTGTTGCACCGCAGCGAGCAATTCGCGGCGTAGGTTTTCTGCTCTTTTACCTTCGATATCGAAGCGGGCATAGGTCAGCGAGCCGCCGAGAATTGGCTGCTGCTCGATGAGTAGAACCTTGGCTCCGGCATTCGCTGCAGTGAGGGCCGCGTACAGGCCGGCGGGTCCTGCGCCGATCACCGCCAGATCGGTGAACAGATATGCTTTGTCGTAATACTCGGGCTGGAAGGTCAGGTCGAGCACGCCGAGGCCAGCCTTTTTGCGAATGATCGGTTCCCAGACCTTCCACATGCCTTTGGGTTTGTAGAACGAGCGGTAGTAGAACCCCACTGGCATGAATTTGGAAAACTTGCCCAGGTAAGCATCGCGGTCATTGTCCAGCGAGCCATTGACGTTCTGCGCCGTGACTTGCAAGCCGGCGGACAAAGCGTGTGCATCGGCCAGGACGTTAGGTTCTTCGGGCAGTTGCACCAGACTGTTGGCGTCTTGGCCGGCCATGGTCAGCGGGCCACGCGGGCGATGGTATTTGAACGAACGGGAAATCAGGAAGCGTCCGTTGGCCAACAAGGCGCTGGCGATGCTGTCGCCTTGCAAGCCCTGATAACGGTCGCCGTCGAAACTGAAATCCAGCGGCTGATCGCGGTTAATCAGCAGGCCCATGGGGGCGGGTAGGCGGTTCATCCTGCGATCTCCTTGGCAATTGCGCTGAACTCGACACGGGTGCTGAACAGTTCTTTAGGGTCGAAGGTGTGCAGGATTTCATCGCTGACGGTGTGACGTTCTGCCAGAAACCAGTAGCTGGACGGTGTATGCATCCACCATTCGCGCACCACGCCGGCGAGGTTGTCGGTGTTGAACACGTAGTCGGCCCATTCGGCATCGCTGCAATTAACTGGGTCGGGCATTGGCTTGAACTCACCGCCATAGGTGAACTCGCTGATGTTGCGCGGCCCGTTGAGCGGGCAATTCATGATTTTCATCGTCTGCTCTCCGTCAGTGGCTGGCCGCCGTGGCGCCCATTTCGTTGACTTGCTGGAAGGTCGAAAAGCGTTCGAGACCAAAGGGCTTGATCAACTCCGGCACCTTGCCGCCGCTGGCGACCAACTCGGCCATGGTCTTGCCGCAGATCGGCGTAGCTTTGAAGCCCCAGGTGCCCCAGCCAGCGTCGAGGTAGTAGTTCTTCACCGGCGACAGGCCCATGATCGGGCTGTAATCCGGGGTCATGTCAGTAATGCCGGCCCATTGGCGCATCAGCTTGGCGTTGGCCAGGAACGGGAACATCTCGATGGCGTGGGCCAGCAAGCTTTCCTTGAGGTCCAGGGTCGACCGAGTGTTGAACAATGGATAGGGATCGGAGCCGCCGCCGAACACCACTTCGCCACGACTGGTTTGCTGCACGTAGCAGTGCAGGGCGGAGGAGCTCACCAGCGGGTCGAGAAACGGCTTGAACGGCTGCGTGACCATCGCTTGCAGCGGGAAGGTCTGGATCGGCGAACGAATCCCGGCCTTGGCCATCAGCAAGGAACTGTGCCCGGCAATCGCCTGCACCGCGCAACCACATTTAATCGTGCCGCGGTTGGTTTTGACGGCGGTGATCGCGCCGTTCTCGATGATCAGGTCCTGGACTTCGGTGAGCTGATGGATTTCCACCCCGCGCTTGGCCGCCTGTTTGGCGTACCCCCAGGCCACGGCGTCGTGGCGTGCGGTGGCGCCGTCGATGTGCCAGAGCCCGGCGAGCACCGGCAAGTGGCCGGGATCGAGGTTGAGACTGGGCACCAGCTCGCGGATCTGCTGGCGGTCGATCATCTCGGTACGGCCGCCGAAGTGTTTGTTGACCTCGGCGCGCTGACGGAACGAACGCACCGTGGCATCGGTGTGGGCCAGGGTCAGTTGGCCGCGCTCGGAGTACATGATGTTGAAATCGAACTCGTTGGACAGCCCCTGAAACATTCGCACCGACTCGGCATAAAAGCGTACGCCCTCACTGGTCAGGTAGTTGGAGCGGATCACTGCAGTGTTGCGAGCCGTGTTGCCGCCGCCCAGATAGGACTTTTCCAGCACCGCGATGTTGGTGATGCCGTGGTACTTGGCCAGGTAATAAGCGGTGGCCAGGCCATGGCCGCCAGCACCGATGATCACCACGTCATAGCTCGGCTTGAGTTCCTTCGGTGGCGGCAAATCCACTTCCACCGGGTACTCCGAACTCAGCCCGTACTTCAATAGATTGAATGGCATAGGGCCTCCGATTGGCTGCGTAGGGCCTGGTGTTGCGCAACGGCTGCGCTGACGGTGTTTTTCATCAGAAAGGCGATGGTCATCGGGCCGACACCACCGGGTACCGGGGTGATCGCCGCGACGTGGGGCAGAGCACTGTCGAAGTCGACGTCGCCCACCAGACGGCTGCGACCATCGTCGTCGATGCGATTGATGCCGACGTCGATCACCACCGCGCCGGGCTTGAGCCAGCCGGCATCGATCAGCCGCGGCCGACCCACGGCGGCAATGACGATGTCGGCCTGACGGCACAGGGCTTGCGCATCGCGACTGCGCGAATGCAGCACAGTCACCGAGCAGTCAGCCTTGAGCAGCAGCGCGGCCATGGGCTTGCCGACGATGTTCGAGCGACCAACCACCACCGCATGCTTGCCGCGCAGGTCGCCGCAGGTTTGCTCCAGCAAATACAGGCAGCCGCTGGGGGTGCAGGGCGCAAGCACGGTGCGACCCTGGCTGAGTCCGCCGACGTTCTGGCTATGAAAACCGTCGACGTCCTTGTCCGGGTCGATGGCCTCCAGTGCACGTAATTCGTCGATATGCGCCGGTAACGGCAGTTGCAAGAGAATGCCGTTGATCGAGTGGTCGGCATTCAGGCAGGCAATCAAATTGAGTAGCTGTTCGGTGCTGGTGTCCGTAGACAACCGGTGCTCCACGGAGCGGATACCGACCTCTTCGGTGCGCAGGATTTTGTTGCGCACGTAGACCTGGCTGGCCGGGTCGCTGCCCACCAGAATTACGGCCAGTGCCGGTTGAATGTCTTGCTCGCGCAGGCTGTCCACGTCCTCGCGGACCTGTGCCAACACACGGGCGGCGGCGGCTTTGCCGTCAATCAGTCGGGGCGCGTTCACCGGAAGATCACCGTTCTGTCCTGGTTGAGGAAAACCCGGTGTTCCAGGTGGTACTTGACCGCTTTGGACAGGGCCACGGTTTCGGTGTCACGCCCGGTAGCCACCAAATCGTCGGGCAGATAGACGTGATCGACGCGCTGCACTTCCTGCTCGATGATCGGCCCCTCGTCGAGGTCGCTGGTGACGTAATGCGCCGTGGCGCCGATCAGTTTCACACCACGCTGGTAGGCCTGGTGATAGGGCTTCGCGCCTTTGAACCCGGGCAGGAACGAATGGTGGATGTTGATCGCCCGGCCCGAGAGTTGCTTGCACAAATCGTCGGAGAGGATTTGCATGTAGCGCGCCAGCACCACCAGTTCGGTGCGAGTGTCGTCGACGATCTTCATCAACTCGGTTTCTTGTTGCACCTTAGTGTCTTTGGTGACTGGCAGGTAGATGAAGCGAATGCCCTCGCGTTCGGCCATGGGCCGCAGGTCGAGGTGGTTGGAGACGATGGCGGTGATGGTCATGTCCATCTCGCCCTTGTGGTAGCGGTAGAGCAGGTCGGTCAGGCAGTGGTCGAACTTGCTGACCATCAGCAGTACGCGCATCGGTTCACGGGTATCGTGCAATTCCCAGGTCATGTCGAACGCTTGGGCGACGTCGGCGAAACCATCCTTGATCTGCTGAATATCGCCCTGGTGGCCGTCGTTGAAACGGAACACCGCGCGCATGAAAAAACGGCCGCTGAAGTCGTCGTCGAATTGCGCCATCTCCCCGATGTAGCAACCGTTGTCCGCCAGGTAGGTGGTGACGGCAGCGACAATGCCAGACACCGCGGGACAGGTGATCTTGATAATGAAATGGTTTTTTTCGTGTTGCATGACACGTCCTCGGGATGATGGCGGCAGCTCATCGCATAGCGAAAAAAATCATCAGCGGACAGCAGGCTCATCCATGAGCGCATTTTCTTGTGGGGAATAATATATTCCTGTTGGTGGCTTTATAGGGGAATGGCCGCGTGGCGTCCAGATCTTTTGTGAAAGTTTTTTAACTGGCAGGAAAAAGCGTGAGGTCGGCATGAGCCGACCCCAAGGCATCTGAAAAGCGAGGGAGAGGGGGGCGTTACTCTTTGTCGTTGCCGTAATTCATGATCGACAGCATACGGATCGGCACCTGCACCAGTTGCTCGGGGCCATGGGGAATTTCCCCTTCGAAGGTCAGGCTGTCGCCGGCTTCCATGCGGTACAGCTGATTGCCGTGGCGATAAATCAGTTCGCCTTCCAGCAAGTGCAGGAATTCGGTGCCCGGGTGGGAGAAGGTCGGAAACTCTTCACTCGCGTCATCCATGCTCACCATGTACGCCTCGAAACTCTTCTTCGGCCCACGGGTGTGATTGAGCAGATGGTAGGTGTGACCTTTCTCGGTCCCTCGCCGAACCACTTCCATCCCCTGATCAGCCTTGACCAACAACGCGCTGCCATCTTGCTGGTCGTATTCGCTGAACAATTTCGACAACGGCAGGCCCAGCACGTCGCACAGACGGCTCAGGGTATCGAGGCTGGTGGACACCTGGGCGTTTTCGATCTTGCTCAGCATGCCCTGGCTGATATCGGCGATCTTGGCTACATCGGACAGTTTCAGATCCTGCGCCTGGCGTTGGCGCTTGATCTGCAAACCCAGGTATTGCTCAAGCTTGAGGCGCGGGGCGGTTTCGGTCGGCATAGTCATCAGATCCTGCACACTTTCCGTTCGGTAATATTAGTTTCGCACTGAGAAAGTGCAAATCGCGGCGCTCAGCTCGCATCCATTGGGCGGTATTCCCACTGGGAAAAGAATTTTCCCATATATACAGCACAAAAGCGCTTTTCTCGGCGAATCAACGCTTCACTCGCGAATCTGGCAAGGGCCTTGCATTCCTAGTGGGAAACTAACTTTCTTTTTAGGAATAAAAAGTCAGTCAAGGCCCATCCACAATGTTTTGCCTTTCGCGAGGAGTGACGAGCAATGTTGCCAGCAGAAACCCAGCGCATCATCGACAAGCACGGGATCAAGTATGTGCTTGCGCAGTTTGTGGATATACACGGGGCGGCCAAAACCAAGTCGGTGCCCATCTGTGGGCTCAAGGCTGTTGCCGAGGAAGGAGCGGGGTTTGCCGGGTTCGCGATCAGCGGCATGGGCATGGAACCTCACGGCCCGGACTTTATGGCCCGTGGCGATCTGTCGACGCTGACGGCAGTGCCCTGGCAACCGGGTTACGGGCGGGTGGTGTGCATCGGCCACGTCGACGGCAAGCCCCATCCCTATGACAGCCGTTATGTGCTGCAGCAACAAGTGCAACGCCTGGAAGAAAAGGGTTGGACCCTCAACACTGGTCTGGAGCCCGAGTTCAACCTGATGCGCCGCGACGAGCAGGGCAAGCTGCAACTGGTCGACCTCAGCGACAACCTGGACAAGCCTTGCTACGACTACAAAGGCCTGTCGCGCTCCCGGGTGTTTCTTGAACGCCTGACGGAAGCTTTGCAGGCGGTGGATTTCGAGGTCTATCAAATCGACCATGAGGACGCCAACGGCCAGTTCGAAATCAACTACACCTACAGCGACGCCATGACCTCGGCGGACCGCTTCACCTTCTTCCGCATGGCCGCCGGCGAGATTGCCAATGACCTGGACATGATCTGCTCGTTCATGCCCAAACCAGACCCGAAACGTGCCGGCAACGGCATGCACTTTCACCTGTCGATCAGCAGCGCCGAGAACAAGAACCTGTTCCATGACGCCAGCGACCCGAGCGGCATGGGCCTGTCGAAAATGGCTTATCACTTCGCCGCCGGTCTGCTGGCCCACGGCCCGGCGCTATGTGCCTTCGCCGCGCCGACGGTCAACTCCTACAAGCGTCTGGTGGTGGGCAACTCGTTGTCCGGCGCGACCTGGGCGCCGGCCTTTATTGCCTTCGGCGCAAACAACCGTTCGGCGATGGTGCGGGTGCCTTACGGCCGCCTCGAATTCCGCCTGCCGGACGCCGGTTGCAATCCCTATCTGGTCAGCGCCGCGATCATTGCGGCCGGCCTGGATGGCGTCGACCGTCAGCTGGAAATCGACCAGGTTTGCAATGAAAACCTCTACAGCCTGAGCCTGGAGCAGATCGCTGCACGGGGCATCAAGACTTTGCCGCAATCGCTCAAGGAAGCCTGCGATGCGCTGGAAGCCGACCCGTTGTTCGCCGAGGTGCTGGGTCCGCAGATCGTCGGCGAGTTCATCAAGCTCAAGCGCATGGAGTGGGTGGAATACAGCCGCCACGTCTCCGACTGGGAAATCCAGCGCTACACCGAATTTTTCTAACACTGAGTTGTGACAACCATTCGGGCACCCGGCATGGCGTCGAGTGTTCACTGCCTCCGAAGGAGACTTGATATGTGTGGAATCGTAGGTCTTTATCTGAAAAATCCACAGCTGGAATCTCAGCTCGGCCAGCTGTTTGAACCCATGTTGCAGGCCATGACCGATCGTGGCCCGGACAGTGCCGGCTTCGCCATTTACGGCGATGAAGTCGCCGATGGCTGGGTCAAGCTGACCCTGCAGGCGACCACCGAAGGCTTCGACTGGACAACCCTGATGGGTGAGCTGGAAGGGCGCCTCGGCTGCTCGCTGGACTGGTTCCAGAACGCCAACGCCGCCGTGCTCAAGGTCAATGCCGAAGAGGCGCCGGTACGCTTGGCCCTCGCTGAGCTGGCGCCGAGCGTACGCATTATGAGCGCTGGACAAAGCATCGAAATCCTTAAGGGTATGGGCTTGCCCCAGGAGATTTCCCAACGCTTTGGCCTGGCCGGCATGAAGGGCAGCCACATCATCGGCCACACCCGGATGGCCACCGAAAGCGCGGTGACCATGGAAGGCAGCCACCCGTTCTCCACCGGCGCCGACCTGTGCCTGGTGCACAACGGCTCGCTGTCCAACCACTTCCGCCTGCGTCAGGAACTTAAGCGCGAAGGCATTCACTTCGAGACCGACAACGACACCGAAGTCGCCGCCGGCTACCTGACCTGGCGCCTGCAACAGGGCGACTCGCTGAAGGAGGCACTGGATCATTCGCTGGAGGATCTGGACGGCTTCTTCACCTTCGCCATCGGTACCCGTAACGGTTTTGCGGTGATCCGCGATCCGATCGCCTGCAAGCCGGCGATCCTCGCCGAGACGGAGGACTACGTCGCTATGGCTTCCGAATACCAGGCGCTGTCGAGCCTGCCGGGGATCGAACACGCGAGGGTCTGGGAACCGGCACCGGCCACTATGTACATCTGGGAACGCGAGTCAGCTTAAGGGGCGCACACATGAAAACCATCGATCTTTCCATTGCCACCGTGCGCGACCTCAACCAGGCGCTGCACGACCAGGTCAACAACGTTGAAGACCGCGAATGGGTGGTGACTCATTCGAACGGCAAGCACAACCTCGCGGTCGGGGTGAACCAGGCCGTGTCCATCGAGATCCAGGGCCACGCCGGTTACTACTGCGCCGGCATGAATCAAAAGGCTTCGATCACCGTCCACGGCAATGTCGGTGTCGGTTGCGCCGAGAACATGATGTCCGGCTACGTCCGGGTCAAAGGTAGCGCCTCTCAGGCGGCCGGTGCCACGGCCCATGGCGGGCTGCTGGTGATTGAAGGTGATGCTGGTGCGCGTTGCGGGATTTCCATGAAGGGTATCGACATCGTGGTCGGCGGCAGCATTGGCCATATGAGTTGTTTCATGGGCCAGGCGGGACGCCTGGTGGTGTGCGGCGATGCCGGCGATGCACTGGGTGATTCGTTATACGAGACCCATATTTACGTGAAGGGTAGCGTCGCATCTCTGGGTTCGGACTGCGTCGAAAAAGAGATGCGCGCCGAACACTTGGAGGAGCTGCAAGTCCTGCTGAACCGTGCCGGTTTCGAGCATAAGGCGACTGACTTCAAGCGCTATGGCTCGGCCCGTCAGTTGTACAACTTCAAAGTCGATAACGCATCCGCGTACTGATCCGCGCGAGGAGAATAGACATGAGCGACCCTACTACCCAAAAAGCAGGCACTCCAGTGTTGCGTGAGTCCGCGACCTTCGACCGCCTGACCATTCAGGAAATACAGCGTGCCGCTGAAACCGGCATCTATGACATTCGCGGCGGTGGCACCAAGCGCAAGCTGCCGCACTTCGATGACTTGTTGCTGCTGGGCGCCAGCGTTTCACGCTACCCGCTGGAAGGTTATCGGGAGAAGTGCGGCACCGATGTGATCCTCGGCAACCGCTTCGCCAAGAAGCCGATCCACCTGAAGATTCCGGTAACCATTGCCGGCATGAGTTTCGGTGCGTTGTCGGCCAATGCCAAGGAGGCGCTGGGCCGTGGCGCGACCATCGCCGGCACCAGCACCACTACCGGTGACGGTGGCATGACCCCGGAAGAACGCGGTCAATCCCAGCATTTGGTTTATCAGTATTTGCCATCGCGCTACGGCATGAACCCGGACGACCTGCGTAAAGCCGACGCCATCGAAATCGTCCTGGGCCAGGGCGCCAAACCCGGTGGCGGCGGCATGCTGCTGGGCATGAAAGTCACCGAGCGGGTGGCCGGCATGCGCACGTTGCCGATCGGTGTCGATCAGCGCAGCGCCTGCCGTCACCCGGACTGGACCGGCCCGGATGACCTGGCGATCAAAATTGCCGAGATCCGTGAAATCACGGATTGGGAAAAACCGATCTACGTGAAAATCGGCGCGAGCCGGCCGTACTACGACGTCAAATTGGCGGTGAAGGCAGGCGCGGATGTGATTGTCCTTGACGGCATGCAGGGCGGCACCGCGGCGACTCAGGAAGTGTTTATCGAACACGTGGGGATTCCGATTCTGCCGGCCATCCCGCAAGCGGTACAGGCTTTGCAGGAGATGGGCATGCATCGCAAGGTGCAGTTGATCGTGTCGGGTGGTATTCGCAACGGCGCCGATGTGGCCAAGGCGATGGCGCTGGGCGCGGATGCGGTGGCCATCGGCACGGCGGCGCTGATTGCCTTGGGTGATAACCATCCACGCCTGGACGAGGAACTGAAGAAAATCGGCTCGGCCGCCGGTTTCTACGACGACTGGCAGAACGGCCGCGACCCGGCGGGGATCACTACCCAGGATCCGGAGCTGTCCAAACGTCTGGATCCAGTGGAAGGCGGTCGGCGTTTGGCCAACTACCTGCGGGTATTGGTACTGGAGGCGCAGACCATGGCCCGGGCGTGTGGCAAGTCGCACTTGCATAACCTCGATCCCGAGGATTTGGTGGCATTGACGGTGGAGTCGGCCGCCATGGCGCGGGTGCCGTTGGCGGGGACCAACTGGGTTCCGGGCTCGGGTGGTTATTGAAACCGGTGAGATAACCTGTGGCGAGGGGGCAAGCCCCAATGAAAGTAGGAACGTGGCTAGCCTGCGAAGAACGATGACGCGTAATACGTGAAAAAACGCGGTGCATTCTTCGCGGGCAAGCCAGGCTCCTACAGGTTCTGCGCCTCGCCACAAACGTCGGTTGGCCTGCAGGCTCGCCCAACGATCAAGAGGTCTCCCAAGAGACCCGTACGCACTTACTTTGCTCACTGCCCGACACTTCCCATTTCTTTTGCAGGAGCTTTGAACATGGTCAATCGTCTTCTCGGCAAGTCCCTTTTCGGCCTACTGGCTGCCGGCGCGCTCGTGCCGCTGGCACAGGCAGCCGATGCTCCCACGTTGAACACCGGCAGCACGGCCTGGATGGTCACCGCCGCCGTGCTGGTGTTGTTCATGTGTCTGCCAGGCCTTGCGTTGTTTTACGGCGGCCTGGTGCGGGCAAAAAACATGCTGTCGTTGTTTACCCAGTGCTTCGGCATCGCCGGCCTGGTGGGGGTGCTGTGGGTGATTTATGGCTACAGCATGGTGGTCGACAGCACCGGCATGGTCGAGGGACAGGTGACGTTCAACAGTTTTGTCGGTGGATTGAGCCGGGCCTTTCTGGCGGGCATGACACCGGAAAGCCTTGTCGGTGAAATTCCGGAAGGGGTGTTCGTGACCTTCCAGATGACCTTCGCCATCATCACCCCGGCGCTGATCGCCGGGGCATTCGCCGAACGCATGAAGTTCTCGGCGGCGCTGCTGTTCATGGCGCTGTGGTTCACCCTCGTGTACGCCCCGGTAGCGCACATGGTCTGGGGTGGTTCGGGGGCCTTGATGCATAACTGGGGCGTCCTCGACTTTGCCGGTGGCACCGCGGTACATATCAATGCGGGTGTTGCAGCGCTGGCGGCGTGCCTGATCCTGGGCAAACGCAAGGGTTACCAAAACGAGCCAATGCCGGCGCATAACTTGAGCCTGACCATGGCCGGTGCGGCCATGCTCTGGGTCGGCTGGTTCGGCTTCAACATCGGCTCTGGCGGCGGTCTGAATGGCACCTCCGGCATCGTCATGCTCAACACCCAGCTGGGCGCTTGCGCCGGGATTCTCGGCTGGATGTTCACCGAGTGGTTCAAGGTCGGCAAACCGAGTGCTTTGGGCCTGGCCAGTGGGGCTTTGGCCGGTCTGGTGGGCATCACGCCGGCGTGCGCCTATGTCGGCGTTGGAGGTGCGTTGGCTATTGGTCTGCTGTGCGGGGTGTTCTGCTACTTGAGCGTCACCGTGCTGAAACGTCGCTTCGGTTATGACGACAGTCTCGACGTGTTCGGCTTGCACGGTATCGGCGGGATGATTGGCGCGATCCTGACCGGAGTATTCTGCATACCATCTCTGGGCGGGCTGGTGGAGGGCGTGACCCTGGGAGGACAAGTCTGGGCGCAGATAAAAGCGTTGCGCTGACCACGGTCTATTGCTTCGTGGTGAGCTGGGTCATTCTCAAACTCGTCAATGTCCTTGTCGGCTTACGGGCTGATGAATCGGTGGAGGAGATGGGGCTGGATCTGGCCGAGCACAACGAGCGTGCCTACAACCATTGAGGTCTGGCGCGGACAGCAAAACGCCGGCATGAGCCGGCGTTTGGCTTACCTGGGTTTTATCGCAAAGCCTGATAGGTGGACTCAGCGAAACGCTGGTACCACCTGCTTGATGAACAGCTCCAGGGATTTTTTCTTCTCTGCGTGGGGCAGACTGTTGTCGCACCAGAAGCTGAACTCATCGACGCCCAGTTCCTGGTAATACTTGATGCGCGGGATGATTTCTTCCGCGGTGCCGATCATCGCTGTTTTGTGCAGGCTTTCCAGTTTGAACTCCGGGCGCTCGGCGAACTTCTCTTCCGGGCTCGGTTCCAGGAAACCGTTGACCGGTGTTGTCTTGTTACCGAACCAAGCATCGAAGGTGCGGTAGAACTTGGAAATCGCCTTGGCCCCGACTTTCCAGCCCTCAGGGTCATCGGCGGCATGCACGTGGGTGTGGCGCAACACCATCAATTGCGGGCGCGGTACGTCCGGGTTGTTGTCCAGGGCGGTCTGAAACTTGTTCTTCAGGTCGAGAACTTCTTCGTCGCCCTTCATCAATGGCGTGACCATCACGTTGCAGCCGTTGGCCACGGCGAAGTTGTGCGAGTCGGGGTCGCGAGCCGCTATCCACATTGGCGGGTTGGGCTTCTGGATCGGCTTGGGCACGCTGGTGGAAGTGGGGAATTTCCAGATCTCGCCGTCGTGGGCGTAGTCGCCTTGCCACAGGGCGCGCACCACCGGGACCATTTCCCGCAGCGCCTGACCGCCGGACGAGGCAGGCATGCCGCCGGCCATGCGGTCGAATTCGACCTGGTAGGCGCCACGGGCCAGGCCGACTTCCATGCGACCGTTACTGATCACGTCCAGCAGCGCACATTCGCCCGCTACCCGCAGAGGGTGCCAGAACGGCGCGATGATGGTGCCGGCGCCCAGGTGAATGGTGGTGGTCTTGGCGGCCAGATACGCCAGCAGCGGCATCGGGCTTGGCGAGATGGTGTATTCCATGGCGTGGTGTTCGCCGATCCACACAGTGCTGAAGCCACCGGCCTCGGCCATCAGGGTCAGTTCGGTCAGTTCTTCGAACAACTGACGGTGGCTGACGCTTTCGTCCCAACGTTCCATGTGTACGAACAGGGAAAATTTCATGACGCTACCTCTAATCTTTGTAATTGGCTGTCGGTTCAGGCGAGGACGGGCAGGGCGCCCATCTTGCCGTGGCAGTACACCAGTGGGCCGGCGGTGTGCTGCGGCACTATCAGGTTCTTCACGGCGCCGACCATGATCGCGTGGTCGCCGCCTTCATATTCGCGCCACAACTCGCACTCGATGACGGCCGTGGCGTTGGCCAGGATCGGATTGCCCAGTTCGCTCAACGTCCATTCGATCCCTTGCGCCTTGTCCTTGCCTTTGCGGGCGAAAGCATAGGCTTCGCTTTGCTGGCCGCCGGAAAGGACGTGGATGGCAAAGCGTTTGTTCTTGATCAATACGGGATAGGAATCGGAACTGTAGTTGGGGCAGAACAGCACCAGGGCCGGGTCCATCGACAGCGAGCTGAATGCGCTGGCGGTGAGGCCGACGATTTGTCCATCGTCATCCAGCGTGGTGATGACCGTCACCCCGGACGGGAACGAGCCCATGACTTGTTTGTAGATGGCGGCATCGATCATTGGAGGGTCCTCGGGTGCTGTGAGGTGGTTTTTATGAATTTATAGGTCTGATGGTATACCGTAATACATAGTTTGCAAGGGCTTTTTATTTTTGCCGATAAACGCATTTCGAGGGCTTATAACCCAATGTTTTCGGGGTTTGTGGCGCGAATTTGAGTACTGAAGACCCCAGAAGGTGCAGATCAGATTACCGGTAAAGTATCGGATCAGCCTTGTGAAAAGGTTGGAATACCATAATATGGTTCGCATCTGGAGGGCTGCCAAGCCGCACCCCCGGTTTGGCTTCGTACAACTATAAGATCAGACAAACTCGAGTTCATGCACATGTCCCAGATGTCCCGGCAAGACCCGTTGATCGAGAATCACACGGTCGATTACGTCCCTCTCGCGGAACGCCATGGGAAGGCCCGCGACCTGTTCACTTTATGGTTCAGCACCAACATCGCACCGTTGCCGATCGTGACGGGGGCGATGGTGGTTCAGGTGTTTCACCTCGACCTGTTCTGGGGGCTGCTGGCGATTGCCCTCGGGCATATGCTCGGCGGACTGGTGATCGCCCTTGCATCAGCCCAGGGCCCGCGTATGGGCATTCCGCAGATGGTCCAGAGCCGTGGCCAGTTCGGCCGTTATGGCGCGTTGTTGATTGTGTTTTTCGCCGCGCTGATCTACATCGGCTTCTTTATTTCCAACATCGTGTTGGCCGGCAAGTCAATCGTCGGCATCGCGCCTGCGGTTCCGGTGCCGGCGAGCATCCTGATCGGTGCCCTTGGCGCCACCGCGATCGGCGTGATCGGGTACAACTTCATCCACACCCTCAACCGCATCGGTACTTGGGTGATGGGCAGCGCATTGCTTGCCGGGTTCATTTACATCTTCGCCCATGATTTGCCATCGGATTTCCTGACTCGCGGCAGCTTCAACCTCTCCGGCTGGCTGGCCACGGTATCGCTGGGGATCATCTGGCAGATCAGTTTCTCGCCTTATGTATCGGACTATTCCCGTTACCTGCCGGCGGATATCGGCATCGCCAAACCGTTCTGGGCCACTTACATGGGTGCGACCCTGGGCACCATTCTGTCGTTTAGCTTCGGCGCGGTGGCGGTGCTGGCGACCCCGGAAGGTACCGAAGCGATGGCCGCGGTGAAGCAATCCACCGGCTGGCTCGGACCGATCCTGATGGTGCTGTTTTTGCTCAACATCATCAGCCACAACGCCTTGAATCTGTATGGCGCGGTGCTGTCGATCATCACTTCGATCCAGACCTTCGCCAGCCAGTGGACGCCGAGCATCAAGCTGCGGGTGGTGTTGTCGAGCGGGGTGCTGGCCGGTTGCTGTGTTATTGCGCTGGGCGCTTCGGCGGATTTCATCTCGCAGTTCATCGGTTTGATCCTGGCGCTGTTGCTGGTACTGGTGCCGTGGGCTTCGATCAATCTGATCGACTTCTATGTGATCAAGCGCGGCCGCTACGACATCGCGTCGATCTTCCGGGCTGACGGCGGGATTTATGGACGCTTCAATCTGCATGCGATCGTTGCGTATTTCATCGGGATCATCGTGCAGCTGCCGTTTGCCAATACATCGTTGTATGTCGGGCCGTATGCCAATATGGTCGAGGGGGCGGATCTTTCGTGGCTGGTGGGGTTGGTGGTGACGTGTCCGCTTTATTATTGCCTGGCGACGCGTGGGCAAACCCGGCAGAGCAGGGCGGCGCAGCTGGGCTATGCCGACTGACAATGTAGGGCATCAAGCCTGTAGAAGCTGCCGCAGCCCGCATCAGCTTCTACAGGGATCGCATTCGATCCTCCTTGCGACTCATGATCAGGCTCAACAGCACCGAAGTCAGGATGATCCCGCCGACAACGGCCAGTGACCATTCAACTGGCATGTGAAGCCACGGCATCAGCGTCATCTTGGTGCCGATGAACACCAATACGGTCGCCAAACCGTATTTGAGCAAGTGAAAGCGGTCAGCCATGTCGGCCAGCAGGAAATACAACGCCCGCAAACCCATGATCGCGAAGATGTTCGATGTGAACACAATGAATGGATCGGTGGTGACGGCGAAGATCGCCGGGATGCTGTCGATCGCAAACACCAGGTCGCTGGCTTCGATCAGCACCAGTACCAGAAACATCGGCGTCGCCCAGTGCCGACCGTCTTGCACCACAAAAAAATGCTCGCCATGAAGCCCGTTGGTAACGCGCAGATGGCCGCGTATCCAGCGCAATAAGGGGTTTTTATCGAGGTCAGGCCGGTGACCGGCGAATACCAGCATTTTGATCCCGGTGATGATCAGGAATACACCGAACACATACAGCACCCACGCGAACTGCGACACCAGCCACACGCCGGCGAGAATCATCGCCCCGCGCATCACGATTGCCCCGAGCACACCGTACAGCAGCACTCGGCGCTGCAGCTCCGGCGGCACGGCGAAGTAGCCGAAAATCATTACGAAGATGAACATGTTGTCGATCGATAGCGACTGCTCGATCAGATACCCCGTGAGGAATTCCAGCATTTTGCGCTGGGCGATCTCGGGTCCGAACTCGCCATTCAAGTACCACCGGAGCAATCCCGCGAAGGCCAGCGCCAGCGCGCACCAGGCAATGACCCAGCACGATGCTTCACGCACCGACACCCGATGTGCCTTGCGCCCGCCGAAGACAAACAGATCCAGAGTCAGCATGGCCAGGACGAAGGCGATGAAGGCGACCCACATCCAGGGTTCGCCGATGTTCATAGGCTGCATGTCGTTCTCCCTGTCTGGACGTGTTCTGGAGCCGACAGGTTCATGCTAGCGGGGGAATTGCGAGGAAGAAAAATCGATTATTCCTTATCGATAGTTCGTTATTTACGAAGTGTCGCGGATGATCACCAATCCTCGGCATAAAAAAGGGTCACCGCAGCCCGACGCTGTGGTGACCCGAGGGTGATACGCGAAAATCGGACCCACCTTGGTGGGCCTTTGCATCAGTGAGCGCCAGCGGCTTTGTTCAGATCACTTTCAGCCCATTCGGTATAAACGCAAGCGTCTGCCGTCGCCCAGCGCACGCGCACCGGGTCGCCCGCCTTGAGTGGCATGCCGGCCGCAGAGAGGGCCTTGACGGTCATCGACGTGCCGCCCGAGGTCACTACGCTGCAGGTCTGGCTTTCGCCAAGGAACAGCACTTCCACCACCTTGGCCGAGACTTCATTCCAGCCCGCCGCCAATGGTTCTTGACTCGCTTGTTCGACACTCAGGGCCAGGGCTTTTTCCGGACGCACCATCAGCAATACATCCTGATCGGTTTGCAAACCGGCTGTCAGGCGAATCGACAACGACTGGCCTTCAAACGAAGCCACCGCATTGCCCTGAGCCTTGAGTTTGAGGAAATTCGAGTTGCCGAGGAACGAAGCGACAAACGCATTCGGCGGATTCTGGTACAGGTCATAACCGCTGCCCAGGCCCACGATCTTGCCATGGCTGAAGATCGCGATGCGCTGAGACAAACGCATGGCTTCTTCCTGATCGTGGGTCACGTAGATAATGGTGATACCGAGTCGCCGATGCAGTTGGCGCAGTTCGTCCTGCAAGTCTTCGCGCAGCTTTTTATCCAGCGCGCCGAGGGGTTCGTCCATCAGCAAGATGCGTGGCTCATAGACCAGCGCGCGAGCGATCGCTACCCGTTGTTGCTGACCACCGGAGAGTTGTGAAGGGCGGCGATGGGCAAACTGCTCAAGCTGTACCAGTTTGAGCATGGCATCGACCCGGCGCTCGCGTTCGGCGGGGGCCAGTTTGCGGATCGACAACGGGAACGCGATGTTGTCGCGCACCGACAGGTGTGGGAATAGCGAATAACGCTGGAACACCATGCCGATGTCGCGCTTGTGCGGCGGCACGTTGACCAGCGATTGACCGTTGACCAGGATCTCGCCGCTGCTCGGGGTTTCGAAGCCGGCGAGCATCGACAAGGTGGTGCTTTTGCCGGAGCCGCTGGAGCCGAGGAAGGTGAGGAATTCACCGTCCTTGATGTCCAGCGAGATGTTGTCCACGGCGGCGAAGTCGCCGTAGTACTTGTTCAGGTTGCGCAGGCTGACCAGTGGTTTGTCGTGCTGCTGCGCGGAATCTTTGATGACGGCACTCATGTCGTTCTCCTGGGCGCTCAGGCGCTGATTTGATTACGCCGGCGAACGGCGGCGGCGATGACCATGACCAATACCGAGAGGCCGATCAGCAGCGTCGAGGCGACGGCGATCACGGGCGTCAGGTCCTGGCGCAGGGTGGTCCACATTTTTACCGGAAGGGTTTGCAGGGTCGGGCTGGCCATCATCACGCTCAGCACCACTTCATCCCAGGAAACCAGGAACGCGAACAGCGCACCGGCGACCATGCCCGGACGAATCGCCGGAAAGGTCACCTTGAACACCGCTTGCAGGCGCGAGGCACCGCAGATCACCGCCGCATCCTCGATCGACTGATCGAACAGCTTCAGCGAATTGATGATCGAGATGATGGTGAACGGCAGCGCGACAATCACGTGACTAACCACGAAAGCGAACATCGTCCCGGTGTAACCAAGCTTGAGGAACAGCGCGTACACCGCCACCGCGATGATCACCAGCGGCACGATCATCGGCAGGGTGAACAGGCCATAGAGCATTTCCCGGCCAGGGAAGCGCCCGCGCACCAAGGCAAACGCGGTCGGCAAGCCCAGGGTTACGGCGCAGATCGTAGTCAGCACCGCCACCTTGAGACTGGCCATGGCGGCGTTCATCCAGTCGGCGTTGGAGAAGAACTGGCCGTACCATTTCAGTGTCCAGCCCGGTGGCGGGAACACCAGCCACTGGGAGGAGCCGAAGGACAGCAGCACGATGAACACAATCGGCAACAGCAGGAACAACGCGATCAGCCCGGTGGTGAAGTACAGGCCGAAACGCATCCGGCGGCTCATGGCATTGGGGGTCAGGAGCATGACGGCTTACCTCGCGTTGCTGGCGCCAACCGGGGATTCCGGCTGGAGCTTCAGATAGAAGTAGAACAACACCAGCGTGATCACGATCAGCAAGGCTGCGCCGGCGCTGGCCAGTCCCCAATTGAGGAACGACTGCACCTGCTGGATGATGAATTCGGGCAGCATCATGTTCTGCGCGCCGCCCAGCAGGGCCGGGGTCACGTAGTAACCAAGAGACATCACGAACACCATCAGGCCACCGGAGAACAGCCCCGGCCGGCACAGCGGCAGGAACACCCGGAAGAAGTTGGTCCAGGGGCTGGCACCGCAAATCGAACCGGCTTGCAGAATCATCGGGTCGATGGCCTGCATGGTCGCCTGCAACGGCAGCACGATGAACGGGATCATGATGTAGCTCATGCCGATCACCACGCCGGTCAGGTTGTGCACCATTTCCAGGGGTTGATCGATGATGCCCATCGCCATCAGCGCTTTGTTGATCACCCCGGAGGCCTGCAACAGCACCAGCCAGGAATAGGTCCGCGCCAGCAGACTGGTCCACATCGACAGCAGCACGATGTTGAGCATCCAGCGGCCCCAGCCACGGGGCACCAGCGTGATTGCCCAGGCCAGCGGAAAACCCAGCAGCAAGCTGAACAGCGTTACCAGTCCGGCTACCGAGAAGGTGTTGATCAAGACCCGGGCGTAAGCCGAGTTCGCGAACAGTTGTTCATAGTTGCCCAGGCCCGGTACCGGCTCCAGCACCCCCCGCAGCAGCAGGCCGATCAACGGCGCGAGAAAGAACAGACCGAGGAACAGCAGGGCGGGGATCAGATTGCTCGACCCGCGCCAGCGCTGTGCCAGGGAAGGAGATTGGTTCATCGCAGCCGCCTTGCCGGGAACCGCCCCGGCAGCGCCAGCGGCGCTCCCGGTCGGTGTAGGTTGACGGGACGCTGTTGCCGTCATTTTCATTTGACCAGCCATTCGTTCCACCGTGTCGCGATGGCCGGACCGTTCTTGGCCCAGTACGCGAAATCAAGAGTGATCTGATCCTTGGCGTAGGCCGTCGGCAGGTTAGGGGCCAGCACTGAATCCAGGCGTGCCACGCTGTCGACGTTGACCGGCGCATAGGCGGTCAGGTTGGAGAAGTCAGCTTGTCCTTTGGCGCTGCTGGCATTGGCCAGGAACTTCATGGCCGCGGCCTTGTTTTTCGAGCCTTTTGGAATGACCAGAATGTCGGCCATGACCAGGTTCTGTTTCCAGCTCACACCCACCGGTGCACCATCTTCCTGGAGGGCATGAATCCGGCCGTTCCAGAATTGGCCCATGCTCGCCTCACCCGACGCCAGCAGCTGTTGCGATTGCGCGCCGCCGCCCCACCAGACGATGTCTTTCTTGATGGTGTCGAGCTTCTTGAAGGCCCGATCCAGGTCCAGCGGATAGAGTTTGTCGGCAGCTACACCATCGGCCAGAAGTGCCAATTCGAGCACGCCAGGGCTTGGCCATTTGTAGAGGGCGCGTTTGCCGGGGTAGGTCTTGGTATCGAACAGCGCGGACCAGTCCTGAGGTTTGTTGGCGCCGAGCTTGCCTTCGTTGTAACCGAGCACAAACGAGAAGAAGAACGAACCGACGCCATGATCGGAGACGAAGCGCGGGTCGATTTTGTCGCGCTGGATCACGGAGAAATCGAGGGGTTCGAGCAAACCTTCGGAGGCTGCGCGCAAGGCGAAGTCAGCTTCGACGTCGACCACGTCCCACTGCACGTTACCGCTTTCGACCATGGCTTTGAGTTTGCCATAGTCGGTAGGGCCATCCTGGACCACGGTGATGCCGGTGGCCTTGCTGAACGGATCGGCCCAGGCCTGCTTCTGCGCATCCTGGGTGGTACCGCCCCAGCTGACGAAGTTGACGCTTTCGGCCGCCATTGCCACATGGCTGACCGTGGCCAGTAAGCCCGCGAACAGTATTGCGGTTGCACTTTTCTTCAACACCATTTTCACGCCCTCATTGTTGTGTTTTTAAGCGGGCTTTTGTCGCCCGCCTATCGGGAGCAGTAGGTCCATCTGGCCTTAAAGGCGACCGTGCCAAGAGCTGTTGTTTGTGCTTTTCCCTGCCGGGGCTTTTGGCTGAAGCGTTCGGTCTATGGAATATCATATTATGGTATTCCAAGCTTTGTGCAAGCATTTTGCCTTACCGGTTATCAGCCAAAAGCGGTTTTTTTGCCGTCAGGCCACCCAATAGTGAACTGCGCGGGTAAAGGGGCCAGCCCCGGACTCATTCGGTGAAAGGGATGCTCTCTACCACTTCCAGGTCGTAACCGGTCAAGCCTGCGTATTTCAGTGGTGGGCCGAGATGACGCAACTTGCCCACCCCGAGATCCTGGAGAATCTGCGCTCCGGTCCCTACTTCAGAATAGATGCGCGATTGCGAGCGGCTGAACTGTCGCGGCGGCTGGGTGAGTTGAGGCACGCGTTCCAACAGCGCTTGCGACGACTCATGATTGGCCAGCACGACCACTACGCCGCGACCTTCTTCAGCCACTCGCTGCAGGGCCGCCCATAGTGTCCAGTTGGACGGGCCGTTGTATTCGGCGCCAACCAGATCACGCAGCGGATCAATCACATGCACCCGCACCAGCGTCGGCTCGTCCCGGCGGATGTCGCCCATTACCATCGCCATGTGTACGCCGCCTTCGATGCGGTCTTCGAAGGTGATCAGCCGGAAAGTCCCATGCACCGTCGGCAATTCGCGCTCGCCGATGCGCACCACTGTGTGTTCGGTGCTCAGGCGGTAATGGATCAGGTCGGCGATGGTGCCAATCTTGATCCCGTGTTTGCGGGCGAACACTTCTAGGTCCGGGCGACGGGCCATGGTTCCATCGTCGTTCATCACTTCGACAATCACCGACGCCGGGGTGAAACCGGCCAGGCGGGCGAGGTCACAACCGGCTTCTGTGTGGCCGGCGCGGGTCAGTACGCCACCTTCTTTGGCGCGTAACGGAAAGATATGACCCGGTTGCACAAGGTCGGCGGGCCCGGCATCGGCGGCAACCGCCGCGGCGACGGTACGTGCACGGTCGGCGGCGGAGATGCCAGTGGTCACACCGACGGCGGCTTCAATAGACACGGTGAACGCGGTGCTGAACACGCTGCCATTGCTCGGCACCATCTGCTCCAGCCCCAGGCGCTGACAGTGTTCATCGGTCAAGGTCAGGCAGATCAGGCCCCGTGCTTCGCGGGCCATGAAGCTGATAGCCTCGGCGGTACAGCGATCGGCGGCGAGGAGCAGATCGCCTTCGTTTTCCCGGTCCTCGTCATCGACCAGCAGCACCATCTTGCCTTGCCGGTAGTCTTCGATGATTTCTTCGATGCTGTTGAAGGCCATGCTGGAACTCTCAGTGTTGGGTGGGTATATTTATTGGTATACCATAATACAAAATAAACCAAGAGGTCACTATGAAGGCGTACTGGATTGCTCACGTGGATGTCTCCGACCCCGATCAATACAGCCAATACACCCAGCGGGCACCGGCGGCCTTCGCGTTATATGGCGGGCGGATGCTTGCCAGGGGCGGGCGCAGCGAAGCGATGGAAGGTCGCCGCACGCCGCAACGCAGCGTGGTCATCGAATTCGATTCTTACGAGCAGGCGCTCGCCTGTTACCACAGCGAGCAATATCAAGAGGCGAAACGGCACCGCGAGGGCGTGGCTCGGGCCGAAGTGATCATTGTCGAAGGCGTGGCGCCCTAGGGGATATCAGCGGATGAAGTGAATTTTGCCGCTGTCGTCGTTGCCGATGTAGATGCCGTAGACCCCGGCCTGGCGTTCCTCGATATAGCGTTCGAGGATCTGCCGGATCGCCGGATAATAGATGCTGTCCCAGGGAATGTCCTCGGGCGCGAAGAATTTGTAGTCCAGGGTTTCCGGCCCATACTGACCGGTGATCTCCAGCGCGATGGCGCGGAAGATGATGTACACCTCGCTGATCTTCGGCACGCTGAAGATCGAGTAGGGCGAGAGGATTTCCGCGCGCACACCGCTTTCTTCCCAGACTTCACGCAGCGCTGCCTGCTCGGTGGTCTCGCCAGCTTCCATGAAGCCGGCCGGCAGCGTCCAGGTACCAGGGCGCGGCGGGATCGCGCGCTGGCAGAGCAGGTACTTGCCGTCCTGTTCGATGATACAACCGGCGATGATTTTCGGATTGATGTAATGGATGTAGCCGCAACCGCGGCACATCAGGCGCTCGTGCGTATCGCCCGGCGGTAGCTGCTGACCCAGGTCACTGCCGCCACACTTCGGACAAAAGCTCGGGCTGAACATGATTAGCGACCTATGCGCGGTTCTTTAAGGGCGATGGGCAGCGTGATCTCTGGGATCGCGCCGGTTTCTTCCTGTTTGCGTTTCAGGTAATCGAGAGCCACAGCAGCGGCGGCGCGCACGTGGTCGACGCAAGCCTGGTGAGCGGCTAGCGGATCGCCGCTCTTGATCGCCTCGACCATGCGTTCCATTTCCTGGTTGCTGCTGCCGCGACGGTTTTCCTGGGACACCGAGGTCGCCCGCAGGTAGCTGATGCGGGCCTGCAACTGGCGCAGCTGGGTGGCGGCGACATGGTTGCCGGAACCTTCGAGCAGCACGTCGTAGAAACCCTGCACCGAATCGATGACCTGTTGCAGTTCGCCTTCCTTGAGGGCCTTGCGGTTTTCTTCCAGGGCTTTTTCCAGGGCCTTGATGTCCTTGGCTTTGGCGCGCAGGGTGAACAGCTGAACGATCAGGCCTTCGAGCACGCAACGCAGCTCATAGATATCGACGGCATCGGCCAGGGTGATGATCGCGACCCGTGGGCCCTTGGCGTCGGCGAACTCCACCAGGCCTTCGGATTCCAGGTGACGCAAGGCTTCACGTACGGAAGTGCGGCTGACGCCCAGGCGATCGCACAGATCGCGTTCGACCAGTCGGTCTCCCGGCAGGAGCTGGAAGTTCATGATGGCGCTACGCAGTTTATCCAGCACGATTTCGCGCAGGGTAACGGGGTTGCGATTGACCTTGAAGCTGTCGTCGAGTGGCAGGCGTTTCATGGGGTCCGCTCTGAGTGTGGCTGTCCATGCAAAAAGAGCACGTCGATCGAGGATCATCGTGCTCAGGTCATCACAGCAGCCAAGGGTTAACTGGAGGCCTCGGCATCGGCTTCGGCGAAGGCTTCACGGGCGAGCCGGAAACTGTCTACGGCAGCGGGGACACCGCAATAAATACCGACCTGAAGCAGAATTTCGCGTATTTGTTCACGACTCAGCCCGTTACGCAAGGCACCGCGTACATGCAGCTTGAGTTCGTGCGGCCGGTTGAGGGCCGAAATCATCGCCAAGTTTATCATGCTGCGCTCTTTAAGCGACAAACCCTCACGGCCCCAGACGTGGCCCCAGCAATACTCGGTGACCATTTCCTGCAGTGGCCGGGTGAAGTCGTCGGCGTTCTCGATGGAGCGGTTCACGTAGGCTTCGCCCAGCACCTGGGTGCGGATTTTCAGGCCTTTTTCATACTTTTCGTTGCTCATCGTTGTGTGCTCCCAAAGTCGTCGAGCCCGCCCATCAGGGTGTATTTGAGTTCCAGATAATCCTCGATGCCGTACTTGGAACCTTCGCGGCCCAGCCCCGAGGACTTAATGCCACCGAACGGCGCGACTTCGGTGGAAATCAGTCCTTCGTTGATCCCGACCATGCCGTACTCCAACGCTTCGCTCATGCGCCAGGCCCGGCCCAGGTCGCGGGTGTAGCAATAGGCGGCGAGGCCGAACTCGGTGTCGTTGGCCAGGTGCACGGCCTCGGCTTCGGTGTCGAAGCGGAACACCGCGGCCAGCGGGCCGAAGGTTTCTTCCTGAGCGACTTTCATCTCACCGGTTACGCCGGCCAGCACCGTTGGCTGGAAGAAACCGTGGCCCAGCGCATGGCGGTCGCCACCGCAAAGCAGTTGTGCACCCTGGGCGAGGGCGTCCTGCACGTGGTCTTCGACTTTGGCCACCGCGCGTTCGTTGATCAGCGGACCTTGGGTGACGCCTGCCTCAAAACCGTCGCCCACGTTCAGTTGCACCACGCGTTCGGCCAGGCGCGTGGCGAAAGCATCATGAATACCACTCTGCACCAGGAAGCGATTGGCGCAGACGCAGGTCTGCCCGGCATTGCGGAACTTGGCGATCAGCGCGCCTTCCACGGCACGCTCCAGGTCGGCATCGTCGAACACAATGAAGGGCGCGTTGCCCCCCAGTTCCAGCGAGACTTTTTTCAGCGTCGGCGCGCACTGAGCCATCAACAACTTTCCGATTGCAGTGGAGCCGGTGAATGACAGTTTGCGCACCAATGGGCTGGCAGTCAGTTCGCCACCGATGGCCACGGCGTCGCCGGTGATCACGTTGAAAATGCCCGGTGGAATCCCGGCCTGTTCCGCCAGCGCGGCCATGGCCAGCGCCGAGAACGGTGTCTCCGGGGCCGGTTTGACGATGCACGGGCAACCGGCCGCCAGCGCCGGGCCGGCCTTACGGGTGATCATCGCCGACGGGAAGTTCCACGGGGTGATCGCCGCGACGACTCCGATCGGCTCTTTGCTGACCACAATGCGCGCATCGGCTTTGTGGCTGGGAATGGTGTCGCCGTAGATGCGCTTGGCTTCTTCGGCGAACCACTCGATGAAACTTGCGGCGTAGAGAATTTCACCCTTGGCTTCGGCCAGGGGTTTGCCTTGTTCCAGGGTGAGGATTTCCGCCAGGGCGTCGGCGTTTTCGAGCATCAGCGAATGCCAGCGCTTGAGCGTCTCGCTGCGTTCCTTGGCGGTCAGTGCGCGCCAGGCCGGCCAGGCATTATTGGCGGCGGCGATGGCCTGGCGCGCGTGTTCGGCGCCAAGGTTGGGCACTTGGCCGATCAGCTCGCCGTTGGCCGGGTTGAAGATGTCCTGACAGGCACCGTTGGGCGCATCCAGCCATTGGCCGTCGATGTAGGCCTGCTGGCGGAACAGTTGCAAGGCTGCTGGGCTCATGCCGGCTCCTAAGAAAGTGGGGGGCGCTGCCACATGGACCTGCGCCCCTGAAGATAAATATCAGGCCAGCGCGGGCAGCGGGCCCAGCTTGCCTTTGTGATAGACCATCGGCGTCACCGGTTGCTCGGGCAGAATCAGGTTCTTCACCGCGCCGACGATGATCGCGTGATCGCCGCCGTCGTACTCACGCCATAGTTCGCACTCGATAATCGCGGTGGCTTTGCCCAGCAGCGGGTTGCCCAGCTCGCTGAGGTGCCAGTCGATGCCTTTGGCCTTGTCCTTGCCTTTACCGGCAAACGCATAGGCTTCGGCAGTCTGGTCGGCGGACAGCAGATGAATCGCGAACTGCTTGCTGTCGCGCAGGATCGGGTAGGTGTCGGAGGCATAATTGGGGCAGAACAGCACCAGTGCCGGGTCGATCGACAGCGCACTGAAGGCGCTGGCGGTGATGCCGACGATGCCGCCGTCCGGGTCCAGGGTGGTAACCACCGTGACTCCGGAAGGGAACGAGCTCATGACGTCTTTATAAATGCCGGGTTCGATCATGTCGGCGGTCTCCTAGCGCATCACGAAGGGATCAGGCATTGGCGCCTGAGACAGGTTGATCCACACCGTTTTCAGCTCGGTGTAGGCCAGCACCGAATCGATGCCGCTTTCGCGTCCATAGCCGCTGTTCTTGAAGCCGCCGATTGGCGCCATGGCCGATACCGCACGGTAAGTGTTGACCCAGATGATCCCGGAGCGCACGTCCCGGGCCAGGCGATGGGCGCGGCCCAGGTCGCGGGTCCAGATGCCGGCGGCGAGGCCGAACTGCGAGTCGTTGGCAATCGCCAGCGCTTCGGCTTCGTCCTTGAAGCGGATGACCGAGGCCACCGGGCCGAAGACTTCTTCCTGCATGATCTTCATCGAGTTGCGGTCGCACTCGAACAGGGTCGGCTCATAGAACCAGCCATCGCCCAGATTCTTTGGACGCTTGCCGCCCAGGCGCAGGAGCGCACCTTCGGCGATGGCATCGGCCACCAGGCCTTCGACCACCGCCAATTGCTGCGCGGTGGCCATGGGGCCCATTTCGCTGCTGTCTTCCTGCGGGTTGCCAATGCGGATGCGCTTGGCGCGTTCAACCAGACGCGAGACGAATTCGTCGTAGATGTCGTCCTGCACCAGCAGTCGCGAGCCGGAAACGCAGCTCTGGCCGGACGCCGCATAGATCCCGGCAATCGCACCGTTGATCGCGCTGTCGAGGTCGGCGTCGGCAAAGATGATGTTCGGCGATTTGCCGCCCAGCTCCAGCGACAGCTTGGCGAAGTTCTCCGCGCTGCTGCGCACCACATGCCGTGCGGTCGCGGCGCCACCGGTGAAGGCGATCTTGCGCACCAGCGGATGGCGGGTGAGGGCGGCGCCGGTGCTTGGGCCGTAACCGGTGACGACGTTGACTACCCCCGGCGGAATCCCGGCTTCCAGCGCCAGGCGAGCCAGCTCCAGAATGGTCGCCGAGGCGTGCTCGGACGGTTTGATCACGATGGTGTTGCCTGCCGCAAGAGCTGGCGCCAGTTTGATCGCGGTCAGGTACAGCGGGCTGTTCCAGGGAATGATCGCCGCGACTACGCCCATGGCTTCATGCACGGTGTAGGCAAACAGATCGGGCTTATCGAGGGGCAGGGTGCCGCCTTCGAGTTTGTCGGCCAGACCCGCGGTGTAGTGGAAAAACTCCGGCAGGTAGCTGACCTGACCGCGGGTTTCGCGAATCAGCTTGCCATTGTCGCGGCTTTCCAGCTGCGCCAGTTGTTCTTTGTTCTCAGCGATCAGATCACCGAGGCGTCGCAGCAGTTTGCCGCGAGCGGTGGCGGTCAAGCCGCGCCAGGCCGGGCTGTCGAAAGCCGTCTGCGCGGCCTGCACGGCGCGTTCGACATCGGCTTCGTCGGCATCGGGTAATTCAGCCCAGGCTTGCGCCAGGGCAGGGTTCAGGCTTTCAAAAGTCTTGCCGGAGAGGGCATCGACCCATTCACCGCCGATGCACATCTGGAAGCGTGCGAGTGTCATGCAACGATCCCCTTTATTTGGTTTTGTCGGGCGTTTGCCGTGTCGAGAAACTCCAGCAACAGCTGGTTGACCAGGCGCGGCGATTCTACGGGCATCATATGCCGCTGCTCGGCGAGCACGGCAACGGTCGCGCCGGGAATTCGCTCGGCCAGTTGTTTGGCCATTTCCGGTGTCGAGCCGGGATCCAGTTCGCCGGTGGCGACCAGTGTCGGCACCTGAATGCTGCCCAGATCTTCCGCGCGGTACATGTCCTGGGTGGCGAACAACTCATACGTGGTCAGATAGCCCTGCGGATCGTTGCCCGCCAAGGTCTGGCGCAGCGCGGCGATCTGCGCCGGGTTGGCCGCCTGGTATTCACGGCTGAACCAGCGCGACAGCGCAGCTTCGGCGTTGGCATCCGGGCCATGCTCGGCCGCTTGAGCGGTGCGCGCGATGACGCCGGCACGCTGTTCGGGGCTGCGGTTGAACACGCTGTTGAGCACCACCAGGCCTTGCAAGCGTTGCGGGTAATGCAAGGCAAACGCCCGCGCCACTAGCCCGCCCATGGAAAAACCGATCACTGTTGCCTGAGGCAATTGCAGATGGTCGAGCAACTCCAGTAACTGGTCGGCATAGCCCAGCAGGGGCGTGCCGCTTTCCGGGCGCGGGCTGGCGCCATGGCCCAGCATGTCGTAGGCAATCACACGGTACTTTGTGGCCAGGCCAACGACCTGGCCGCCCCACATTTCTTTGTTCAGGCCCACGCCGTGGATCAAAACCACGGGCTGGCCTTGGCCGGTCGCCAGGTAACTGGTGCCAGCCGGGGTGCGTTCAGCGGTGAGCCGAATCATGGAGCGCTCCTGCATGCCTTTTTTGTTGTGGTGACTGATCGGATTACTGGGCGTTCTCGGCCGCCAGTTCTTCCAGGTCGATGTAACGGTTGCCGATGCGTGGGTGCAGGCGGCCGCCATCGGCGCAACCCAGTACCACGACGATTTCATCGGCGCGCGGCGCGTCTTCGATCTGCATTTCCAGGGTGATGTAGTGCGAACGCAGGCCTTCGTCGTCCTTGTGCATCATCGGAATCTGGATCGAAGTGCCCGGGCCGCCGCGCTTGTTGGTGAAGCTCAGGTAGCTCTTGGCCTTGACCGCTTCGCGGTAATGGTTGCCGAAGCGCAGGGTGTGGATCACGGCAGAGGCGTGCTCGATTTCGCCATCGGCGCCAACCACCGCGGCCTTGCCGTAAGCTTCGATCTTCTCGGCGCCGCCGATGATGCCCACCAGGCGTTCAACCATCAGCGCGCCGAGGTCGGAGCAATTGGCACGGATCTCCGGCTTCAGGTCTTCGACGAAGCCGCGACCCAGCCAAGGGTTTTTCATCACCACGGCCAGCCCGACCATGGTCACGGGCTTGTCGGCAGCCTTGCCGCCTTCGATAAAGGTTTCTTCGACATAGCTGACGATCTTGCGAATTTCGAAACTCATGAGCTGCTCCGTTGTAAGGGTAAGAGTGTCTGTGCGTATGATGGTATACCATAATACTGGTTGCGCAAGTCCCCTCTATGGGTTTCTGGTCGGAAGGCGATAAAAGGGAGGGCAGGTATTGCCCGTTGCTCGGAGTACATCGCTGCAGCAGGACTGGTGCTATCGATCTTGTAGCGGTCGATGGTCGGTGAGGTGTACGACTACGGGAACTATTGGAGTGAAAACATGGATGTTCATTGCACCGGGATTTGTTGCTGCTTGGAGTCACGTCTTGGAAGGCCGTGATCGCGCTGTCGCTGTTGACCTCTTGATCTGGAAATCGGTCAACCTGCACGTAAGATTCTGGACTGTGAGGACGAGCTGCTATTGAATTCGATGCTCGACGATTTAGGTGACGTTCAAATCCGAAGGCAAGTGCAGTTGTGGCTCAGCTACCGAAGCTTTGTACCGGCGACCGTCGCATCGACGATGCTGGTCAGTAGCGAGAAAGCCCCCCTTGGGCGCAACCGATCGCCTGCCGTACCTGCACCGATACGGACAGAAAAACCTCACAAATCTCACGTGTCTGACATCCAGCGTGAACGAGCTGAAATGTCGGCCACGTTTGAGGTTTCGAGTAACTTGCCGCTGCTGGTTTTCGCCAGGCTGGCAGGTAAATCTCGCGATCAGATCAATCGCGATATCAAGGCTCGACGCTTACTGCTTCTGAGCCAGGGGAATCGCGGTCAGCGCATTCCCTATTGGCAGCTTGATCCATGGCGGCACAAGTTCGATGACACCAAGTTCAAAGCTGGCCTCGTAGCCGCAAAAATCGTCAGTTGGCTATAGGTAGGCTCCAATAGCGTGGCGTGGATTCACTCCTTTTTTGCTCTTGATACACCCTGAAAACAAGTCCAGAATCAAGTCCATTCCTGCAGCAGGAATAAAAGAAAACCCTTAGATTTCAATGGGTAGGACGCTAGATGCGAGTCTCGTTTCCCGCTCCAAATACAGAAAAACGCCACTCATTGAGTGGCGTTTTTTTTGCGCGGTATTTTGTTGTCAGCATTGAAAAAAGAGGCTTTTGCCTCTTTTTTTCGTTCCAGTGATTTCTACTGAGAACCACCCCCAGCCACGCTTTTTTGTACATTAAAACGTACGTCGAAATCCGGTCCCAGGGCATGCCGGTTTTCAGATAGATGACGCATTGCTGGAACCCGTACATCTCTCCTCAATCGATCGAGACGAGGAGATGTACATATGCCTTTGACTGAAAATGCGAAAGGGGATTAATCCTCGAACCGCTCGAAGAGAGGATCGTCTCACTGCCTTGGCTGCTGGCGAGAATTCTCTTACAGCAGTCTTTCTGGCCTGGCGAACCTTCAAGGTGGTTACATTGAGGCTCGGCCCAGTTTGATGTAGAGCTTGGGGGTGATGAAAGCACTAATCTAATGCTGAGGATTTTCAATGAGTTGCGGGTTTTTTGACCTGATCTCGGACTCAAAATTATCGATAGCGCTTAGTGCTAGAGTCTTTTGCTCAGATAGATTTTTTCTCGTTACGCGCATCACTCGATTTCTTCTTGCCTTTAGATAATCCAATTGGCCCGCTGGATTATCACTCAATGAAAGTGGAAGCATGGTTAAGGTGTCACTGAGTTCCTGCTTTGAGAGCTGTCCTTTCTTCGCGAAAATCAATAAGCGTTCCATATGGTGGTCAGAAAATAGCCCCAGCGCTATAAGTGAGTCTTCTAAATTTCCGCCATCTAGCACTCTTAAGTGCTCAACTAAATACTGAGCGCTCCAATCATTTCCTTGTTCAACCAAATGCATCAATTGGTTGAGGTTGCTGTTCGACTGCTCGATAACCGACCAGCATTCAGTTTCGCTAGCTTCTGATAATGCAATAAGAGTACGCTTTTCTGGAGTGGTTAAAAACATCATGACTGCCTCTCGGCAATGGGGTGAACTATCACTCCCCGAAGCTGGCATGCCTAAGCTTGTAAGTGTGAGTAGCGTAAACAAAAATTCAAGTGTCGACTTTTTTATGATCATGGCGCACCACCTTTCAATAGATCAATGAAGTATCTTTCCTGGAGAATTACCCCCGTACGCAGGGTGTTCTCATTCGTCGTCAAACAAGTCATTCGATGGACTAACAGATGCTGTAATTCTTTCAGTTCCATCAGGGCTGATAATGTTGTTGGTTCTATCCATGGTGTTTATTGTGTCACCAAGGCGATCGGTGGAATGCGGAGTTCCGGGGCTAATCGGGTGCATTAGCTGCCATTGCAACTGATTGTCGCTTGGGGGCGTATATTTGACAACTGCCGCCCTCACCGTAAAGCAATGTGGGGAGTCGGGCTTGACCTTGTTTGATGTGGCCTAAATTATCGATCTTCCCCCCAGCATGGGGAAAGATGTTTTAGCTTTTCGAGCGGAGATTTGTTTACATGTCTCGATCTTTCGTCACATGCCATACAAAACATTGCGCTAGATTGGTAGGAATACCTTTGGCGTTTTTCTGAAGCCATGAACTAATAGCTTGCTCCTCATCAGGCTTCGCTCCGCCACTCCATAGAGTTATAAAGTGATGGTTGATTGGGTTGTCTGAATAAAATAAAAATGCAGGGTCAGTCTCATCTGAGGCTGCATACAAAATCGTCCAGCTAAGGCTTTTAAAAGATTGTAAAATCTCTACGTTGTCGACATTTAATTGATGTCCCACCTCTATGCGTAGCTTCGGTATTTCAGATAAGTTTAAACGTCGGTCAATACCATCACAGGGTGATTTGGCCCATGCAGTCAATGGCGGCAATAGGCACGAAATTGCAATCATGAAGATCTTAATGTTTGGAATGCTCATCGGTTAATTTCCTTTGTAACGATACAAAGTCGGCGCGCCGTACCAGGAGCTTTTGGCGGGACCAAAAACTGGCCCTCCTGTGTGTGAGGCGCTCCATACATCTCTATTTGAGGAAGCTACTAGAGAATTGGCCACTTGTCATTCGTCCAATATCAATATCTGCTTGTTTGTAGATCAATGAAATGGATCCTGAACAATCTGCCCCAGTCTTCGTAGCGCCGCCCCAGACATATGGGGCGTTGGAACTTGACCAGTCTTGGGCTGCTAGCTCCACAGCTGCCTGCTGCACTGGGGCAAGTTCTAAACCAAATGGATCAATGAAATTTGTCGGGTTTCCCGATACATAGACAAATATATTTATCCCTCCCGCAAGACCAATCGGATCTCCCGAGATAAAACGCCCAAAACCTGGTTGGCAATACCGTGCCCGATAGTAATAGAGACCCGTGCCATCATTTTTTCGATCGGTGTACTGCTGCTGTTAACACTGGCGGAGCCGCTGCTACTGGTCTGGCCATAAGGGTCATAGGTGTATTGCGCGGTGAGCGCGCCAGTGCTGTCGGCAAGTGCTTGGGGTTGAACCCAGCGCATCAACCAAGTGGCTGTAGGTGCTGCCACTGGCCTCGGTGCGGTTGAATACTTCATCCAAGCCGCCCGTGAGGAGATTTGGCCTGTACCGTGGGGGTTACATTACCTTATCTTTCCAGAAGATTCTTCAGTGATGCATGACTGTCAATATATTTGATATCTGCAATTCTCCATCCTTTCGGAGAATCAATCATTACATACGAAAGCTTGATTTTTTCATGATTTGATGGATAAACAAATTGCACGTCAACGCGCCTTGGATTGATGCTCTTTATGCTTAATTCTGATGCGGAAGCATCTTGTGAGGCAAATATTGGATTAAACTCTAACTTGCAAGTCTCGCCGGGATTTTTTGCAATACAGTCTGCCTCCTTTAAAATGAGGTGCACAAGTTTGTCATCAAAATACTTCTCGAGTTCTTCCTTCGATTGCATTAGAAGAGGGTCTCCAATGCTCTTCTTGGCATCATCTGGAGATGAGAATAGCGCCTCCCAACCATAATTCTTATATAGTTGATATACAATGTCTGTCGATTCGGCATCTTGTGGGTAGGCAGGTTGTGCAAATAGAAGCGGCACTCCAACGATATGCAGGAATACCAGGTTTCGCAAGTAGACTAATGTTATAGATTTTATATTATTGATTTGGTGCTCGATATATTTGATATGTCGAGTTTTCATGTTAGATGCCTGGTGAGAAATGATTTTTGTTGAAGTTCGACACCCATTGATCACTAATGAATATTTCAATATATCCAGACGGATTTCCGCCAGGATTTGGTTGAAATACTACGGTATCACCTGCTTGAGGAGTGTAATTTTCTGAAGGAATAGGCGTAAACCCATTGTTTGTCAACGTCAGCCCATAATTTCTCGCATCGCTAGGGTGCCCAGTAATATCTGCATCTCCAGCTTCGAGACCTCGCCGAACATACTTCGTGCATTGATGCTGAGAACTTGTATGTGCGTGATAATTCATCCATTGGCTATAAGCGAGGATATCGAAAAGACCTAATGGATCAATTCCACTCAACGGATTCCAACGAACATATGCATAGATATTAAGCCCTCCAGCCAAGCCAATCGGATCTCCTGAGATAAACCGTCCAAAGCTAGGAGAGTCATACCGTGCCCGATAATAATAGACCCCCGTGCCATCATTTTCCCGCCCGGTATACTGCTGGCTGTTAGCACTGGTGGAGCCGCTGCTGCTGGTCTTGCCGTAGGGGTCATAGGTGTATTGCGTGGTGAGCGCTCCGCTGCTGTCGGTGAGAACCTGAGTTGAACCCAGTGCATCAACCAAGTAGCTGTAGGTGCTGCCGCCTCGGTGCGGCTGAAGATTTCATCGAGACCGCCCGTGAGGAGATTGGCTCGCACCGTCGGGGGGACGGCACCGGTCAGCTCTTGCACCAGGTTGAGGCCATCGAAAACATACCCGGTGGTCTGTCTGGCAATCGTCTTCTGGCTGCGTCTGTTGGCCGCCTCATAAATGAAGCTCCCGGACGTGGTGCCTTTGAGTGTGCTCAGGCGCTGGCGCGAATCCCAAGTGTAGGTATTGCTGCCGTCACTGGTCATATTGCCGTTGGCGTCATACAGCAAGGATGCAGCTGACATAGGCGTAGAACCTATCCCCAAATTTTATCGTCGCATCCGTGCAGATTCCATCAGGGCATTTTCAGCACTCTGTCGAATAACCCTGCAAAGTTTTTCCACCGGTGCATTATTAATGCATGTGTTGGAATTTAATATGATTCTATTTAGGTCGTCATCTGAGACAGTCGCATCGATATGTCGTATCGCCCAATTTTGAAAGTCAGGGTGTGTTTTTGCAAGTGCAACAAATGTATCGAACTGATCCCATTCTTGGGCGAAGAGGTTCGCCACTGCTTCAGAATAGCCCTCGCCAAGCTCACCATCATCACAAGAAGCGAAGACTCTCTGATGCTTGAAAAGGGAGGGCCAATCTCCGCGCGCATCAACTAAAAAAGACCCTGCTTGGCTATTCATTTCGGGAGGGCAGTTTCCGTGTGCCGAAACCTGAGAGAGTGACACACATCCCAATCCAAGTCCGAACAACAAGACTAAGAAGGTCAGGGAGCGAGTGCATAAAAATCTGATGAGCATCATGATTATCACCCTGTCGACCACACTACTGTTGGGTACCAAACTGAGGAGTATTGACGTTATTGATGATAGCAGTCATGGATGTTGCTGGGGCAGGTGTTATGAGATTACGCACGAATCCCATAGCAGCGTCTGTCGTTCGGATGCCTACCAGCGTCGGATGGTTTTGTGCACCGCTATTCGCTCTTCCTGAATGGAGTCCCATTCCTGTTCGCCCCGGAACGTTGAAGATGATAATCCTATGCAAACCATATGGGCCATTGGTACCACTCTCTGGATGCGGATTGGGGCCGTTGCCATGATACTCAGAGTAATGACAAAATCTCATTGTTTATTTTAGTGAGAAAAGACCCCACCAAATTAGGCAGGTCCCCAGGATGGGGAATATTAGAATTAGCCAGTGTTTGGTAAGCCCATAATATATGCCGATACCCAGAATGCCATAAAGCGCAATATTTGCCAGTACGGATAATAAATACGGTTCATCGCCACTTGCTGCTAGCATAAAAAAGGAACTTGGCCATAAGGCTAAAGTTATTTTTTGTAATATTATTTTTGCACTATTGCTAAGAAGAAGCATGTTGTTATCTAGGCGCCATATGATATGGAGAATGATAGGAGTAAATGCTCCTGCAGTTGCAGACCAAATCAGAAGACGTGAGAGTTTCATTTTGCCTCCGGGGTGTAATTTTCTTTTAAGTTTTCCATCAGTCGTCTTGGCCATATTGTATATATAGAGTTTATTCCTCCGGCGCTAAATGTGTCATGCACTGTGGTTGAGCAGTTTGGTCCTGTAATTCGGTAGTTTCCGGGGTTTTTTTTAATTTGATCGGTGGCCTCTTGAACTTTGCGGTCTTGCTCAGGCGCTGGCGCGAATCCCAGGTGTAAGTGTTGAGGTTGATCAGTTGACCGGCGTTATCGTAACCGTAACTGACGGTCACCCCGTTGGGCAGGGTCAAGGTGGCACGACGGTTGTCCGCGTCATAGGTGAACGCCGCGCTCTGGCTGCCGTTACTGAGATTGGTCAGGCGACTGCCAGCGTCGTAGGTGTAATTCACAGCGGGCTGGCCCGTCACCGTCATACTGGTGCGGCGATCAGCGGCATCGTAGGTGTAGGAAACGGTGCCTAGGGAAGTAGTCTCGCTAAGCAGGTGATCCAGATTGTCATAGCTGCGGGTGATCGTGCCGCCTTGAGTATCAACAATCTGCGTCAGACGGTTACCACCATCGAAGGTGTAGCCCACGGTGGCATCCGGTGCTGTCAACGAGGGACCACTGCCAATCAAGGTCTGTCCGAAGGCTGATTGCGTGCGGCGATTCAAGGCGTCATAGGTGTAGGTGGCGATGACGCCATTGCGGGCGGTCCACTGTGTCACATTACCCAAGCCGTCGAGACCATAGCTTTGCGTAGCGTTCAATGGGTCGGTGTAAGTTATACGACGATCGCGAGCATCATAGGTGTACGCATGCTCTCCGTTCTTGGCGTCAGTGACGCTCAGGAGATTACTGTTCGTGTCGTAAGCAAAACCGGTCACGCTTCTTGGCGGGTCTGTGATCCTGGTTTTGCGATCCAACACGTCGTACTCCATCAGGGTGCGGCGTCCCACGGTGTCAGTCATTGCCATGACGCGTCCCACGTTGTCGGTGACGTAGCTGGTGGTTCGCCCCAATGGGTCACTAACGCTGGCGAGGTCTCCAAGAGAATAGTTGAGAGCGGTATTCGCTCCGATGGGATCAGTGATCTGCGTCACCCGCCCTTGGCTATCTGATGTGAATTTCACGGTATTGCCCAAGGGGGCGGTAATCTGTGTCAGACGCCCCAAACTGTCGTAGCTGTAGTTGGTAGTATGGCTCAGACCATCGGTGTGACTGGTCAGTTGGTTGAAGGTGGGGTCAGCTGTCAGTCACGGCCTGCGATGTCGTGTGTATAGCCGGTTATTCGTCCCACGGCATCGGAGACAGAAGGAGCGGTAGGGGAGATCCCTGAAGTGGGATCTATCGCACAAAAATGCAAAAGCGACGCAGAAACGAAAAAGCCTGCAACGTCCTGGCCGGCGTCATCGTCGAAGGCGAATGGCATGCCGATCGTGTTTAGTAAGGCTCATCACAGAGTGCACCTTAATAATGAAGGAAAAATAAGAATACTTCTTACAAAATTATCGAAAAAGCCTCTATAGGAATAAATAATTAATTCATAAAAAAATGCACTTCCCCTAACCTTTAAGCATCAATTGCGGAGGTGCATTTATGTTGATTTTCATTAAGTCGATGATCATTGGGCTTTGTATTGCAGCCCCTGTGGGACCCATTGGGTTGTTGTGCATACAGAGGAGCCTTGCGCTTGGATGGAGAGCAGGTTTCGCGACAGGGTTAGGGGCGGCCACAGCCGATTCGATCTATGGATTTGTCGGTGCGCTGGGAATCACAGTCATCATAGCGACACTCATTAGCTTTAAGCCATGGTTGTGTATTTTGGGGGGGATGTTCCTCGCGTACATTGGTTATCAAACAATAAAATCGAAAGCGAGCTCAACAGCCCTGGCGGGTGAACGAGCCAACCTGTTAAAAGCCTACTTGAGTACACTGTTTTTGACACTGTCGAACCCAATGACCATCCTGTCGTTTATTGCGATATTTGCTGCCATGAGCGACGGCATGGCTAATGATCAAAGCGGTCAGCACTCAGTGCTGCCTATGGTGACAGGTATATTTCTAGGCTCGGCTGTCTGGTGGCTGGGATTGAGCGGATTCTCCTCCATATTCAAGACCAGAATCTCCCAATCAAAGCTCAGGTTGATCAACTATTTTTCCGGGTCAACCATCACCATTCTGGGTGCCTACCAAGTAGCCACTGGCGTTATGCTCGCCACAGCAGCTTAATAGGGAAATGAGGCAAGGCTTATTTCTTATTGGCTGATGAGTAAGCCTTGGCATCAATCCCCTACGGTTTGACGGGAGGATGCTTTACTGAATTCTGGATTCAATGTACGCCCTGAGGCTACCTATCGCTTGTTTGATTTCTGATTCTGTCGCATTGCTAAACGACAATCTGACCTGAGTGACAGCCTGATTCGTCAGCGAAAACAAGGAAGTGGGAAATACAATAACCTTGAAGTTCCTGGCGCACTCGCACATTTCAAAATATTCAAAGGTGAAGGGCAACTGTACATTGATGAAAAAACCTCCCTCTGGATGGTTCCAGGTGACACTTCTTTCAGAACCAGCCTTGACCGGGAATTCACGTTCAAGGCATTCAATCATATGGTTTCTTTTTTGCCTGTAAGACAACACTCTTGGTTGATTAAGCTGTTTTAAAGAGTAATTGTTCTCTATCAGCAAACCTCCGACAATTGCCTGGCACAGGGCAGGTGTATTGACGGTGATCAAGCTTTTGGCTTTACATAACCTGGCGCTAAAGGAAATCACCCCAGCGTTCTCCGGGGCGACTACATAGCCCATACGCAATCCCGGAAAAATTGACTTTGCAAAAGAACCAAGAAGGAATACTCGACTACTGTCGATCGACTTCATCAAGGGGATTTTATCTCCCTCGTACCTGAAGTAGCTGTAGGCATTATCCTCCAGGATAAAAAAATTCATTTCATTGGCCAAGGAGAGCATGGCCTTTCTGTTTTCATAGGAAAGGCTGTTAGCAGTAGGGTTACTAAAATCTGAAATCGCGTACAGCGCTTTTACCTTTTCCCCCCTGGACTCAAGATCTTCAGCTACCTTGCGCAGGGCAGATGGATCGAGGAAGGTGTCCTCGGGAACGGGTACAATTTTTATTCTTAATAATTTCGCAATCCCCGTTATTCCGGAAAACACAGGGTCAGGCACTAATAAAATACCACCTCCTTCAAAAATTGATAGCAGTGTCAAGGTAGCAGCTTCCTGAAACCCCATACACACGACAATACTTTCAGGGTTGAAAATCTTTATGCCTTCATCCACCTGCAAGTGTTCGGCTATTATGCCGTTGATAATTCCGGTGGTTTTTCCATATTGGCAAAGTAGTGTCGCAAGCGAGTGTTCCGGATTGACGGCGTATCGTGCATAGCTGGCCAGCCCTTTATCAATAAGGGACAGGTCGCATTGCTCGTCGTCAGGTCGACCGGAAGCCAGAGAGATTGCCTCTGGATTTTCACTGGAAATGGAATTTAGAAGATGGATAACGTTCAGAGTAGGGTCTTCGAATATCGTTTTTTCGAGTACGCTGGGCAATCTCGCTTCTCCATAAAAAGCAACGAGCCGTTGAAGGCTCGTTGCTCATGATTAACATCTGTTACGCAGGTTTAAGTGCACTTTTTTGATTGGCCATATTTTCCATGGCCACAAATGCCTGAAGCAGATCCTCTTTAAGATCCTCAAGGGCCTCTAAACCAAAACACAATCGTACCAACCCCTTTTCAATCCCCATATCCGCTTTTTCCTGCTCAGTCATCGAGGCATGGCTTCCGCTAAAGGGTTGCGCAACCATTGACGTGACACAGGCCATTCCCGTACCCGTTCCAAACCATTTGAGGGAGCTGGTGAAGGTTTTGTAAAAGGGGACCAGATCGGGCCGAATATCAACAAACACAATGCCACCGTAGCCGGTCAATTGTTTACCATCGACTCGTGGATAATATACATGCTCAATGAAGGGCAGTTCCCGTAGATAGTTGAGCATGCTGGAGGTTGTGTTGCTGTGTTTCTCCATGCGCAGGTTAAATGTCTGCATGCTTCTGCGGAGCAGCCATGCGCTATTAGGCGCTAATATTGAGCCTGAGTAAAAGCGGCCTTCGAGGAGGCGCGTATAAATCATTTCATTGTTGACGAGTACCAGGCCGCCCATGACATCGCTATGCCCGGAGAAATACTTCGTTGCGCTGTACAGAGAAATATCCGCGCCGAAGTTCAGAGGCTTTTGAAATATCGGAGTGGCCCACGTGTTGTCAACGACCACCAGAGCGTGTGGGTTGTTTTGCTTAACCGCCTTGCTGACCGCATGAATATCAATGTCTTTCAGAAAGGGATTGGTCGGTGTTTCGAAAATGACCATGTCCACGTCCGACGGCAACTCTTTCAATCCACTTTCCGTGGTGAGATCCAGAATCGTCAGTTTCGCACCGATACGTGCCGCATATCGCTGAAACAGCTTATAAGAACAGCCATAGATATATTTGTTGATCACCAGCGACCCACCAGGTTTCAGCAGCTCCAGCACCATGTAGATGGCACTCATTCCGGTGCTGTAGGCCAAGGCGTATTCGCTTCCTTCCAGTGCAGCGACAACCTGTTCCAGCTCAGTCACATTGGGATTGGCTTTTCTCGAGTAGAAGAACGCCGAGTCAGCGCTAAAAGCGCTGCACTGATAAATAGGCGTCACGGATGGGTGGGCCTCTCGGTCATCGACCCTGATGTGGAGTATTTCAGTAGACACGCTCATGATTTGCTCACCAGTTTGATAACCTGCTCATACATGTTCTGCTTGCCTTCATACCCAATGGTCGGCGTGATGTCGTTTTGCGAAATACCAATCTCTTCAATCGACTCGGTTGGGAAGTGAGCCCTGTCGAATACTTCATGAAGATTTGAGTTCACCCCCTTGGGAAGCCAGACTTCAGGGCCTGATTCATCAATTCGTGCCTTGGCAATAATAAATCGATAGCTTTCATACGGCCGCAATGTCAGTGATTTCCAATCACTGTTGAGCCCGTCGGTATAGTTGCGCCGCAGGTAGACGGTCTGTTCAAAGTCTTCAGTATTCAGCACTTGGGCGTGCAGCGATACGATATCCCCATGCCACTCGAACTTTCGCTTCTCGTAAGAGGTCAATGCAGCCTCTCGCAGTTCAACAGGCATGTTCGCTTTGTGTTCGCCCAGTAACTTGAAGTGTGCGTCGTGCCCACAACGGGTGCAGCAACCGTTGCTATCCAATCCGATCAGTTCAGCATTCAAACCGTAGCGGGTAACGAGTAGAGCGTTACAATTATTGCAGTTGGTATTGGTGCCCTCGACATCATTTACGTTACCCAGATAAACATGCTCAACCCCCATGCTCCGGGCAATGTCCCGGGCCTTCAGGAGTCTATCCACGGGCGTCCTGATGCTATTACTCATTTTATAATCAGGGTGAAACCTTACAAAGTGGAGCGGTACATTCGGGCCCAGTTCATCCAGCACCCACTGGCTGATTTTCCTGGCGGTATCCTCATCGTCACTGATATCGGTAACCATCAAGGTGCTGACTTCAACATATTTACCAGCATCGTATACTTTCTTGATGCCAGCCAGAACGGGCTCTACCCAGCCTGTTGTGACTTTTCGATAGTATTCGGGGGAGATGGATTTTAGCGAAATCGAGAATATGTCGATGACGGGCAATAGTTCATCAATGGCTTCTTCACTGATAAAAAAAGCTGATTTATATAAATTGATTAAGCCCGCTTCCTTTGCCAGTTTTGCCGTATCGAGGATGAATTCATGCCAGACAACAGGGTCGTTATACGTCCAGGAGATAACGCGTATACCATGCTTTAAGGCGGTTTCTACAACCTGTTCAGGCGTATAGTAGTAAACATCTTTGTCTGTCACATACTTGGCCTGAGAGGTCTTCCAATTGTGGCAGTAGCCGCAGTTAAGCATGCAGCCGATATTGCCTAGGGAAAGGATTCGCTCTCCGGGAGCAAAGTGGAATACCGCCTCGGTTTCGATGGTCTCTTCGGTGCTGTGAACGCCTTTGCCATAATTCAATGTAACTAACCGGCCGCCTCTGTTTCCGCGCACCTTGCAAAAACCTACTTTACCCTCCTGAATGACACAGTTTCGGGGAGAAAGATGACACTTTACAACGCCGTTCGGGAGTATTTCTTCCAACTTTGCAGGCGTGCTTTCCAAGGTCCAGTTTTTATTTTTTGTAGTGTCCATCTCTCACTCCTCATTTTACGGAAGTTGCTGTCAATATCATCGGTTTAAATAGTCGAGGCGAAACAATCCCGCCGCCACAGTGGCAGCAATCCCCTAGTAGTTATTGATAGGCGGAAGAAACGCTGGTCAATCCATAATTCTTAAGTGAAAAACGCCTGGCGTTTATATTCATGAAAGGCTGTATAAGAGGGCCTATGACCAACAAGAATGCAATGGTTCCCATACCGAAGGGCCCGCCTAGAAGCCATCCGGTTGAAAAGATGCCAATTTCAATTATCATTTTGGCTTTGGTGAATGACCACGCCCATTTGGACACCATGGTAAGCACCACAAGGTCCATGATTCTGATACCAATACCGCTCATGATAATCAGTGCAGACGAATAAGCACACAGCACCAGACCCATCGCCAATATCGTGTACTCATTCACTCTGACAATCAAATACTCTCCAAGCCCCAGCACGGACCAGAGGTCAATCAACAGACCTGTAAGTGTGGTTGTAACAAATGGGCTTATCGGAGGATATTTCTTGTTCCAGAGCATCCACCACAGCAGAAAGAATAGAGAAACGATACCCGAACAAACGCCCATTCCGAGCATGAGTATTTTATTTATCGAGATGATCAGGACATCTAATGGGTCAGTCCCCAGTTGACTGACTATGAAAAACTTGGCCCCCACCGAGAAAAGGGCGACGCCAGCCAAATACATAAAAATCTGATCCATCTTGAAATCACGAAAACTTAGGACTTGCGTTCCAATATAATTCGCGAATGATGGATAGGATTTTTTTTCACACTTTATTTTTTCATCTTCCATACGAACACCATCCCTGGAGGAGAATATTTTATTATGCAGTGCGTAACGCTAAGGATTCAGAGCTATTGATTACCCGGGTTCTTGTTAGGCTTTACCGGGCTGCAAATAGACTAGCACTCTGCTTTATTTTGGTGCATTATTTTTTAATGAAAACCGGGTGCTTTTCATTAAAATTTATACTTTTTGCTGTGGGAGCTTACATGGACCGTATAGACATCAAAATCTTGGGGAAGGTGCAGGACTTTGGTCGCATTTCCATCACGGAGCTGTCCAAGCACGCAGGTCTTTCTATTCCCGCCACCACTGATCGGTTGCGAAAGCTCGAAGATTCTGGGGTCATCAAGGGATATAGCGCTCAGTTAGATCCAACCAAACTAGGGTTCGGCATATCTGCTGTCGTCGGCATGACCACCCTCAAGCCTGCGAAATCCAAATTGATAGCGACGCTCAACGACATACCCGAAGTCGTTGAGTGCCTGCACGTCACGGGTAACGACTCCTACCTGATCAGGATCTATGCCAGGTCAATGGCCGATATCGAAAATATCATTGCGAAGATCAACGCGTACGGTGAGACACGTACAAGCATTGTCTTGTCTGTCCCCATCGAGAGAAGAAAGCTTGTCCCTTGAGCCCGTACATAGAACAGTCAGCTGTCAGCTATTTCAAGGGTGATCATTTTGTTTGCCCGGAACGGCGCCACCAGCGATTCATCTGTCCCTGAATCGGTAATTAACGTCCACGGCTCTTTGAGGAACGGTGAACAATGTCATGCCGGTCGCAGACACTTGGGGTACTGCGGCCGATGTGCCTGCGCCCACTAACGTACTTGGCCGTTATGGATCACCCGAAGAGGACATCGCACCGGTGGTGCTGTTTCTCGCCAGCAAGGATGGGCAATTTTTGACGGGGTATAGCCTGACGCCTGACGGTGGCCAAATCATCGACAGCGCACGCTGATTTTACCGTCCAGTCTGCAACCGATTGCCCCACAGGGAACACAAGACTCGCCTTGGCATGTCTTGTGTTTTTTCAAGCGATGCTCTCCGATGCAACAGGTTCTCGCGAGGCAGCGCGTGCCGCCAGGAAGGCAAGAACTGCCGCCACGCCTAGCAGCGTGGCGCTCAACTCGAAAGTCGCTTGATAGCCGTTCGAGTCAAAGACCAGCCCGCCAACGGTTGCGCCGGATGCAATGGCCAGTTGGATGATCGCCACCATTAAGCCGCCTCCGGCTTCAGCATCCTCTGGCAATGTTCTGGCCAGCCATGTCCACCATCCCACCGGCGCCGCGGTCGCAACCAGCCCCCAGAGGCTCAACAAGACGGTGGTGGTAGTCGCAGAGCTGCCGAACGAAACGAGTGCCAGTGCGATCGCCGCCATCAATATCGGGATGACGATGAGGGTGCGATGCAGGCCATTTTTCAAGAATGCTTCAATCAGGAAGGTTCCCGCGAGGCCTGCCAGGCCGAGGACGAGCAACATCAGTGACAGCATGGAAATACTGACGTGCGTGACCGTTTCAAGGAACGGGCGCAGGTAGGTAAATAGCATGAACTGGCCCATGAAAAAGACACTGACCGCCGCCATGCCTAACGCGACCGGTGTGCTTTTCATCAGCCTGAAAACATTTCCAGTGCCTGAACCGCTTTGCGACTTCATCGCAGGAAGGCTCGCCCAAAGCCAGAGACTGGCGATTACCGCGACCGGGATGACGCACAAAAATGCGCCGCGCCATCCGATGAAGGCTCCGAGAAAACTGCCCAGAGGTGCTGCAATCACTGTCGCCAGAGCGTTGCCGCCATTGACGACTGCCATGGCGCGAGCGATCTGGTCGTCAGGCACCAGGCGTATGGCAGTTGCCGCCGACAATGACCAGAAACCACCAATTGCTACGCCGATCAGCGCGCGGCCGGCCATGAACACCCAGTAGTTCGGCGCGAACGCGACCACGGTTCCCGAAACGATCATCAGCAGGGTCAGGGACAACAGCAGTGGCTTGCGGTCGACCCGCGCCGCCACCGAAGCGGTCAGGAGGCTGGCGAATAGCGCAAACAGCCCAGAGACTGAAATGCCCTGGCCCGCTTGCCCTTCGGTGATATGCAGATCGGCGGCAATCGGTGTCAGCAGGCTGACGGGCATGAACTCCGATGCCACCAGGACGAAGGCGGCGAGCGACATGGCGAATACGGCACCCCATGATTGTTCAGGTTTTCGCGGGGCTGAGAGCGTGTGTTGGATCATTGATTGAATCCCGTAATGCGCGAAGCGTCGCGGCCCCGGGAACGAGGCCGCGCGTGAGAACGGATGCCCGGCCAGGGCACTGCTCAGTGCTACTTCAGGTTGCTTTTGAAGAACGTGGTCAACTTGGCGAATGGTATGAGGTCGACCCGGTCGTAAAGATCCACATGGCCGGCATCTGGAATGATGAGCAGTTCTTTAGGTTCTGCCGCGCGTTTGTAGGCATCCTCGCTGAACTCGAGTGAGTGTGCCCGGGCGCCAGCAATGAACAGCAGTGGGCGAGGGGAGATCGTCTCGATGTCGTTGAACGGATAGAAGTTCATGAATTTCACGTTGCTGGTCAGCGTCGGCATGGTGGTTGTCTGTGCCGATGCGCCGGCAGGGGTGACCTCACCACGCGGTGTGCGATAGAAATCGTAGAACTCGTCACCCACGGCGTTGCCGGTCAGCTTCAGTGGTGAGCCGCTGGTATAGCGGACTTCGCCACCCCAGAATTCGGCGTTGCGCTGCTGCGCCGCTTCGCGAATGATTTGCTGGCGTTGTTCGATCGTTACACTGTGCTTGAGGCCATTACGATTGGCGGCGCCCATGTCGTACATGCTGACGGTGGCGATGGCCTTCAGGCGCGGATCGATCTTGGCCGCACTGATGGCGAAGCTGCCACTGCCGCAAATACCGATGACGCCGATACGTTCACGATCGACCAATGGGCGAGAGCCGAGAAAGTCCACGGCGGCACTGAAGTCTTCGGCGTAGATATCAGGCGAAACGGCCTGGCGAGGCGTGCCCTCACTTTCACCCCAGAAGGACAAGTCCAGCGACAGTGTGATAAATCCCTGTTCGGCCATTTTTGTGGCGTAGAGGTTTGCACTCTGCTCCTTCACTGCCCCCATTGGATGACCGACAATGATCGCGGCATTCTTCGATTGAGGATTGAGGTTCTTCAGGATGAACAGATTGCCCACCACCTTCATGCCGTATTGATTCTTGAAGGTGACCTTTTCTACCGTCACTTTTTCGCTTTTGTAGAAGTTGTCCGCGCCGTTCGACAAATCGGCTCCCGTTGAAGAAAAAGAGGTAACAAGCAGCCCTAGGGCAAGCAAAATGCCTTTCACTGGATAGTCCTTTTGATGAGTGGTTATTCGCTGGCGCCTTTCGCTTAGCCAGCCAATGTGGCGTTGTCGATCACGAAGCGATACTTGACGTCGCCCTTGAGCATCCGCTCATAGGATTCGTTGATCTGATCGACCCGGACCAACTCGATGTCGGCGACGATGCCGTGCTCGGCGCAGAAATCCAGCATCTCCTGCGTCTCGGGGATACCGCCGATCATCGAGCCGGCAATCGTTCGTCGTTTCATGATCAGGTTGAACACATTGGGCGATGGATGCGGCGAGGCGGGCGCACCGACCAGGGTCAGCGCACCATCGCGCTTGAGTAGAACCAGAAAGGCATCGAGATCGTGGGGGGCTGCGACGGTGTTGAGGATGAAGTCGAAGCTCTTGGCATGCGCGGCCATCTCCTCAGCGTTGCGCGATACCACCACTTCGTCAGCGCCCAACTCCTTCGCCGCTTCGCGCTTGGATTCGGATGTAGTGAACGCCACGACGTGGGCGCCCATCGCGTGGGCCAGCTTGATGCCCATGTGGCCCAGGCCACCAATGCCGACCACGCCGATTTTCTTGCCCGGCCCGGCGTTCCAGTGACGGAGTGGGGAATAGGTGGTGATGCCCGCACACAGCAGTGGTGCGACGGCGGCCAGTTGTTCTTCGGGATGGCGGATACGCAGAACATAACGTTCATGCACCACGATGTTTTGTGAGTAGCCGCCGAGCGTCCAGCCAGGTGCGTCCGGGGTCGGGAAGTTGTAGGTGCCGACCATGCCGTCGCAATAGTTTTCCAGCCCCGTGGCACAGTCTTCACAGTGTTTGCAGCTGTCGACGATGCAACCGACACCGACCAGATCGCCGACTTTGAAATCCACAACATGCGCGCCGACCGCCGATACACGACCCACAATTTCGTGCCCCGGTACGCAGGGAAATTGCGTGCCTGCCCACTCGGCGCGCACCTGGTGCAAGTCCGAATGGCAGATGCCGCAAAAGGCAATATCGATCTGAACGTCATGGGCGGCGGGTGTACGGCGAATGATTTGCAACGGTTCAAGGGGCTTGTCGCCCGCATGAGCACCATAGGCTTGTACAAGCATGGGAGAGTCCTCAATGGCTTTGTCGGATGAACATTTTCCGGCTCTGCCCAGACTCCCTGTAGTGCATTGCGCTGGATTACTTGCCTGATTCTATGAGTCTCTGTTTTTTTGCAGGACGGTCACGAGCGGGCGAGTTAGAGTTCAGCGAAGAGGTACAAGGCGAACATGACGATCAAACACGACACTGCTGCTCAGCACCTGTCGCCACAAGAAACGCTCGTGCGGATCATTGGCGAGCAGATCCCGAAACCAGGTGACTACGGAACGCCCATTGCGGGCCTGGGCTTTTTCAGGCGCGAACATCCGTCGCCGCCCGTCGTCTGCATGGTCGAGCCAAGCATCATCCTCGTCGCCCAAGGTGAGAAACAGTTGTGGGTAGGTGGCGAGGGCTACCCGTATGACACGTCGCGATTTCTGATCACCTCATTGGACTTGCCCGCCAATTCTGAGGTGCTGGCGGCAAGCCCGGAGCAGCCATGCCTGGGGCTGACTTTGAAGCTCGATCTGCGCATGCTGGCTGAGCTGATAGTGCAGGGTGACTTGCCGCCAACCCGTGATCGATCAGTGGTGAAAGGTGTCGGGATTGGTTCAGTAACGCCTGCCATGTTGGCGTCGTTCGAGCGCTTGCTGGCGCTACTCGATGAACCCGAAGCCATCCCTGTGCTTGCGCCCCTGATTCAGCGCGAGATTCACTATCGTCTCTTGAAGAGTGATCAGGCCGCCAGGTTGCGGCAGATTACCTCGGTCGATGGCCAGGGTTATCGCATCGCAAAAGCCATCGACTGGCTGAAGTTGAATTACGCCTCGGCGCTTCGCGTCGAAGAACTTGCGGCGCGAGTGCAGATGAGCACACCCACCTTTCATCACCACTTCCGCCAGCTCACCTCGATGAGCCCGTTGCAGTACCAGAAGTGGTTGCGATTGAACGAGGCGAGGCGATTGATGCTCAACGAGCATCAGGAAGTATCAAGCGCAGCCTACCAGGTCGGCTATGAAAGCCCATCGCAGTTCAGCCGCGAATACAGCCGTCTGTTTGGCGTACCCCCCAAGCGGGATATTGCGATGTTGCGAGGGCAGGGGGTAGCAACATAAATACACCCTGTCAGGCAGGCGCCATCAGGATGGCTCTCAGCTGGCAGCTAAGGCTATACAAGGCCGACAAACGACAGAATAACCAGGACAATCACAACTGCCCCGACGATGTAGATAATATTGTTCATGAAAACCACCTCTCTATCCCAACAGGATTGCGACACCATGGTGCCTAATACAGATGACACCTTCGTTCGCAGTTCCGTTCCCCGAACCAGTCTCGGCGGCCGCACTCACCACTGAGGGACTATCAGATAATGTTCTCCAATAAATCAGTCGTGTGTCGCGCAGCAGCAACTCTTCGAGGCAGCCACTGTCGACCGGCTCAAGTGATGAAGTTTGTGGGCGCTCGGAAAAGTCGTTCAAAATGGCCGATTCGTGACTAGATATCTTATCGGTCACAAGTTGTCAGTCGGCGATTGGGTGAGTAAGCTGTTCCCATGAATCAGCCATCAATATCTTCAGCTTCGCCCAGCCCCCGTGGCCCAGCCGATCACGACATTCGAGACCAGATTGTTGCGGCGGCCAACGAACACTTCAGTCAGTACGGCTACGGCAAAACCACGGTTTCCGACCTGGCTAGGGCCATTGGGTTTTCCAAGGCCTACATCTACAAATTTTTTGATTCCAAGCAGGCGATCGGTGAAGCCATCTGCGCAAATTGTCTGGCAGAAATCGTCGCGGCTGTGAAGCAGGCGATCAATGTAGAAGACCTGTCGCCGACGGAACGCTTTCGACGATTGGTCAAAACTGTGGTCGCCACAGGCGTGAATCTGTTCTTTAACGACCGAAAACTCTATGACATTGCAGCATTTGCGGCGTCGGAAAGCTGGCCCAGTACGCAGGCTTATGACGCACAGATCAAACGCTTCGTGTTGCAAATCGTGCGGGAGGGGCGAGAGATCGGCGAATTTGAACGCAAGACTCCCCTGGACGAAACAGTAGAAGCGATACATCTGGCTTTGCGGCCTTTCGTCAATCCTTTACTCCTGCAGTACAACCTCGATTATGTCGAGGAGGCGCCCACGCTCACCGCCAACCTCATTTTGCGTAGCCTCATGCCTTGACCTTCGGCTAACGGTTTTACGTCATGCCTGTGTAAGCGACACATCACCAAAACGGCTTTTCACTTTGCCCTTCTTCCAGTCGTCGAAGGGTATTTCATTTATTCGCATTGTGACCGTTGACTGAATTGGTCACATGAATAAATATGGTGAGCCGTTACTTCTACTGCTTCATCTCAGTGATCCCATAGAGTTCAAACAATGAAAAAAATGTTGCTCAAGAGCCCATTTGGCCTCGCTGTCGTGCTCGCATCTTCAAATGTGTTTGCAAGCGGTTTCGCTCTCAATGAACAAAGCGTCAGTGGGATGGGGTCCGGGTTTGCCGGGCGCTCCTCATCCGCTGAAGATGCGAGCACGGTCTTCGGTAATCCGGCGGGTATGTCTCGATTGAAAAGAGAGCAGGTCAGCGTGGGCGCGGCGACTCTATTCGCGAAGACCGACATAAGCCAAACCCGCAGTACATTCGGAGGTCAGGAAGACGGCGACATGGTGCCAACCACCACAGTGCCTATGGGTTACTACGTCAAACCCATCGATGAGCATTGGGCGTTCGGTGTAGGTTTTTATGTACCTTTCGGTCTGATGACTGACTATGGCAGCGGTTTTGCCGGGCGTTACTACGCCAACAAAAGTGAGGTCACGACCCTTACGTTCCAGCCCACCATCAGCTATGCCTTCAACGACAAAGTTTCGATCGGGTTCGGTCCGACCATCAACCGCATCACCGGTGAGCTGTCCGGGATGGTGCCCAATCCACTTAGCCCAGGTCGCAATGACGGAAAACTCAAAAGCACGGGCGATGACACGGCCCTCGGTTTCAACGCCGGTATCCTGGTGCAGGCTACAGACCAAACTCGCTTGGGCATGACTTACCATTCCAAGGTCAGTTACCACTTGGACGCCAAGACCAAGGTCACCGACGGCATCTTTAGCGTGTTGGGGGTCAGCGGCCGGAGTTATGACGCTTCGCTGGATGTGGATACCCCAGAGTCAGTGGATTTCTCGGTGACTCATCAGCTCAATAATGACTGGACTCTATATTTGGGGAGTACCTGGACACGCTGGAGTCGCTTTAAAGAATTAACCATCGAGAACACGGGTTTACCCCCTTTGTTGAGCGGCTCGCTGGGCACGATTACCGAAGAACAGAACTGGCATGATACGTGGGCTCACGCTATCGGCACGGCGTACAAATTGAACAGCCAATGGGTACTTCGCGCAGGCTTCTCGGTCGACCAGTCTCCCACCAACAACACCAACCGTGGACCGCGCATTCCTACGGGTGACCGGAAGGTTATCAGCTTCGGTGCTGGCTGGACTCCGGCGGACAATGTCACGATCGATGTTGCTTATTCCTACCTATGGGAGGAGAGCGTGCAGATCAACGACGCCTCTGCGAATAGAGGTGCATACAGTGCCAAATTCAAGAACAGTGCGAACGGGCTCGGTACGTCTGTGAGTTACCGCTTCTAATTGAGTGCTGTTACACGATGAATGTCCTGTCGGGAGCACGCGTTGCCTCCCGACCTTTAGGAACACATCTCGGGCCTTTCCCCTGAGGTAAAAGGCCTCTTTGTCGCCCCCTCAGACTCCCATCACCTGCGCCATAAGGCCCTGATGAAACCGACGAGGCGTGGCCCAAGTCAAGACAGTAATGGCCTTGTTGCCAAAACCCGGCACCACGCTCATGCGTCCGGCTTGCAGCGCACGGATTCCTGCACGTACGACGGGTTGGGGCTGCATCATCACCCTTTTCAAGACCGGCGTGATCTTTTGCTTGGCGCTTTCTGCAAATCCGGTATCCGACATTCCTGGGCACAGTGCGGTAACGACGACGCCGTCATTTTTCAGTTCGCGATGAAGCGCATCAGAGAAGCGAAGAACATAGGCTTTCGCGGCAGAGTAAACGGCGAAATTCTTCACGCCCTGGAAGGACAGCAAGCTGGCGACCATCAGGATGTGCCCACGTTTGCGGGCTCGCATGTCGGCCGCGAAAAGGCGTGTCAGGGCTGTCAGGCTGGCGATATCCAAATCAATCATGGTCAGGGACTCATCCAGAGGTTGATCCAGGAAAGGCCCCTGCAATCCATGACCCGCATTGTTGATGAGCACATCGATCACTATATTGCGTTCGCTGAGTCGCTCATGCAGTCCGATGATCGCCGGGATCGAGGACAGGTCTACTTGTTCGACGATCACATCAACGCCGAAGCGTTCGCGCAACTGCGCCGATAGCGCTTCGAGCTTGCTCAGCCTTCTTGCTACCAGAACGAGCGATTTTCCCTGCGCTGCATATTGCCGGGCAAACTCCTCGCCAAATCCGCTTGATGCGCCGGTGATGAGTACCCAGGAATTTTCGTTCGACTTCATTTCGCTTTACTCCGGTTGGTTTCTATTGAGCAATTGGCTGCTGACCGCGTCAGTCGGTGAGCGAACCCACTCTCGGATTGGGTAGTAGCTGAAAGAGGGGGGAGGTGCGTGCATCAAGTGCTACATCACCTGGTTAAATCATCGTGTCGCAACAGGCTGGGCTTCAGGAGGCTGCCAGCCACCACCGAGGGCCTTGAATGCCGCGACCGCCGCCCGTGCTGATTCCGTTCGTGCTTGTGCCCGGGCATCGGAAGCCTGCAGCATCGTCTCGTCGGCGTGCAGGACGTCGATCAGGCTGGCCGTGCCTTTCTCATAGGCAATGAACGACGATTGGCGAGCCTGTGTCAGAGACGCCTCTCCCCCGGTGAGGGTGGTTGCTTGAGCTTCCCGATTCACCAGGGAGGAGAGCGCGTTCTCCACATCCTCGGTGGCGCGCAGCACGGACTGACGGTAAGCGGCCAGGGTTTCGGCTTCCTGTCCCTTGGCTTGGTCGATTTGGGCGTTTATGCGACCGAAGTCGAAGAGTCTCCAGCGCAGTCCCAATACGCCCGCCGACTGGCTGGCGCCGCTGGTGAAAAGATTGCCTGCGGATACAGCCGTAGCACTACCCAGCAATGCGCTGAGGGAGAATTTCGGGTAGTACTCAGCAATCGCCTCCCCGATGCGTGCGTTTGAAGCCGCAAGACGGCGCTCAGCCACAATGAGGTCTGGCCTGCGGCGCAGCAAATCGGCCGGCGTTCCCATCGCCTTTAACTGCGGCGCTACAGGAATGCTCCCCGCACTGGCCAGTTGTGTGCGGTGAGTGCCTGGCGGCGTGCCGAGCATGACATCCAGCGCATTCATGGCAGCATCGAGACCGGTCTGCAGGACCGGCACTGTCGCCTGGACCTGCGATAGCGCCCCTTCGGCCTGGCGAACCTGATAGTTGGCGGCGAGCCCCTTGCTGTAGAGCAACTGGACTTTCTCTAGTAGCTCTCGCTGTGTTTTGACTTGTCGGTTCGCAATGTCCAGCCGGGTCTGCAGTCCGCGGATAGTGATGTAGACATCGGCGGTCTGTGCAGCGACGGCCAATCGTGTGGCAGCGACGCCCGCCTGGGAAGCCTGGTACTCAGCCAGAGCAGCCTCGCGTCCGCGGCGCAATCCGCCAAAGACATCTACCTCCCAGCTGGCATCGAGGTTGGCCTCGTAGGAACTTCCGTACCGGTCATAGCCAGGCGTTGAGTTCAACACCTGGCCGAGCGGAGTCTCGATTGACTGGTAGGAGCGCGCGGCCTGTCCGCTGATGTTCCCCGAGGGCAGTAAAGCGGCATTTGCGGCGCCCAGTCCGGCCCGTGCCTGCGTGACTCGCGCCGACGCCTGCGCCAGATCCAGGTTCTGCTCAAGTGCCTTGGAGACGAAGTCGGCTAACAGCGGATCACCAAAGCCTTCCCACCAGGCGACAAGACTGGCCGGCGTCGCCCCAGGCCTCTGTTCGACAGAAGACTGCCCCAAGTAATGGTCCGACAGTGGGGCGTCCGGACGGTGATAGTCCGGACCGACCGCGCAACCTGTCATCAAGCTGGCACTCACCAAGAGAGCAATGGGGCGGAGGGGAGGCATTGAGGTACCTTCAATTGAGGATGTTTGTGACCATATTACGTTATGGTCACTATCTGTCAATCGACGCTCTTTGGACTGAGCTCGAGGTTGGCCAGCAGTATTCGGCAACGCTAGTGCTGGGATCATGGGGGGCAGTACTTCATGAATCGTGACCATTGACAGATATAGTCACTAGACTGAGAATGAAGCGCCAGTCCTATTTGTTTAAGTAAGGGAACCTATGCGCCGGCTTCGACCTGTCCCCATTGCCGCTTGCTTGTTGCCTCTCGTCCTGACGGCGTGTGGCGACTCATCCACCGTTGAAGATCCACGCACGCATGCCCCTCTGGTGAGGTCCTCTGCGGTTCAGGGTTCGTCCGACGTCTCACGTTCTTTCACGGGCGTCGTGGCTGCCCGCGTCCAGGGCGACCTGGGCTTCCGGGTATCAGGCAAGGTGCTTGAGCGTCTGGTTGACACCGGTCAGACCGTTAAGCGCGGTCAGCCACTCATGCGTCTCGACCCAATCGACCTGGGGTTGCAGGCGCGAGCACAGCAAGAGTCGGTCATCGCCGCTCGGGCCCGAGCCAAGCAGACTGCAGATGACGAGGCGCGATATCGCGACCTGGTCGCCGCAGGCGCTATTTCCGCATCGGCTTACGACCAGATCAAAGCCGCAGCGGATACCGCAAAGGCGCAGCTCAGCGCCGCTGAAGCGCAGGCTGATGTAGCCCGCAATGCTTCTGGTTATGCGGTGCTGTTTGCGGATTCCGACGGCGTAGTGGTGGAGACGCTCGCCGAGCCCGGACAAGTCGTCAGCCCGGGACAGCCCGTGGTTCGACTGGCGCGGGCGGGGCAACGTGAAGCCATCGTGCATCTGCCCGAGACGCTACGCCCCGCAGCAGGATCCACCGCGCAGGCGACGCTTTATGGCAATACCACGGGTGCTGTTACAGCGAAGCTGAGGTTGCTTTCTGACTCGGCCGATCGAATGACACGCACCTTCGAGGCGCGGTATGTGCTTGAGGGCGCGCTGGCCAATGCACCGCTAGGTTCGACCGTCACGCTTCGGATCGCTGAAGGCGCCACGCAAGGGCAGGGGCTACAAGTGCCGATCGCTGCCGTTTATGACCCAGGCCAAGGCACTGGCGTGTGGGTCATTGCCGGTACACCTGCGAAGGTGGCCTGGCGACCTGTTCAAGTCTTGGGCTTGAGCGACGACGCAGCGCGAGTCGCAGGCGATCTCAAGGTCGGCGAGCAGATTGTAGCGTTAGGCGCGCATCTGCTGCGCGATGGTGAGGAGGTGAGGCTGGCTCAACCGGATGGCGTCAAGGTCGCAGGGAGTCATCCATGAGCGAGGGGCGCTTCAATCTCTCCGCGATCGCCGTTCGCGAGCGCTCCATCACGGTGTTTCTGATCTTCCTGATCGCCGTTGCGGGCATCCTGTCGTTCTTCCAGCTGGGGCGTGCGGAAGATCCTCCGTTTACGGTCAAGCAGTTGACGGTCATTACCGCGTGGCCGGGCGCCACGGCGCAGGAGATGCAGGATCAGGTAGCAGAGCCACTTGAAAAGCGCCTGCAAGAACTGAAATGGTACGACCGCACGGAAACCTACACCCGTCCTGGCCTCGCCTTCACCATGGTGTCACTGCGCGATAGCACGCCGCCCGCGCAGGTGCAGGAGGAGTTCTATCAGGCGCGTAAAAAGCTCGACGATGAGGCCAGGAAGCTGCCGGCGGGTGTCATCGGGCCAATGGTCAACGACGAGTTTTCGGACGTGACATTTGCACTGTTCGCCCTGAAAGCCAAAGGCGAACCGCAGCGACTGTTGGTGCGTGATGCAGAGTCGTTGCGCCAACAACTGTTGCATGTGCCGGGCGTGAAGAAGGTCAACATCATTGGGGAGCAACCCGAGCGCATCTTTGTTTCCTTTTCCCATGATCGGCTGGCCACCTTGGGCGTATCGCCTCAGGACATCTTTGCCGCGCTGAATAATCAGAACGTGCTCACGCCTGCCGGCTCGATCGAAAGCGACGGGCCGCAGGTTTTTCTTCGGCTGGATGGCGCCTTCGATAAGGTGCAGAAGATTCGTGACACACCCATTGCGGTTCAGGGGCGGACGCTGAAGCTCTCGGACGTGGCGACGATCGAACGTGGTTATGAAGATCCGGCAACCTTTCTCGTGCGTAATAACGGTGAAGAGGCCTTGTTGCTGGGGATCGTGATGCGTGAGGGTTGGAACGGTCTTGACCTGGGCAAGGCGCTGGACGCGGAGACGGTCAAGATCAATGAAGGCATGCCGTTGGGCATGACGCTCTCCAAGGTCACCGATCAATCTGTAAATATCAGTTCGGCCGTCGGCGAGTTCATGGTCAAGTTTTTCGTCGCGCTGCTTGTGGTGATGCTCGTCTGCTTTCTCAGCATGGGCTGGCGTGTAGGCGTTGTGGTCGCTGCGGCTGTGCCGTTGACGTTGGCTGTGGTGTTTGTGGTGATGGCGGCCACTGGAAAGAACTTTGACCGTATCACCCTTGGCTCGTTGATTCTGGCGCTCGGACTGTTGGTGGACGACGCCATCATTGCTATCGAAATGATGGTGGTGAAAATGGAAGAGGGCTACGACCGCATCAAAGCTTCCGCGTACGCCTGGAGTCATACAGCCGCGCCGATGCTTTCCGGTACGCTGGTGACGGCTATCGGCTTTATGCCCAACGGTTTCGCGCAGTCGACAGCCGGCGAGTACACCAGCAACATGTTCTGGATCGTGGGCATTGCCCTGATTGCCTCTTGGGTGGTTGCGGTAGCTTTTACCCCGTACCTGGGTGTGAAGATGTTGCCGAACATCAAGAAGGTGGAGGGTGGTCATGCGGCCATCTACAACACCCGAAATTACAACCGCTTCCGCCAGGTATTGACGCGTGTCATCGCTCGCAAATGGCTGGTAGCCGGTACTGTTATCGCAATGTTTGGCGTGGCGATTCTCGGCATGAGCCTGGTCAAGAAACAGTTCTTCCCTACCTCGGACCGTCCAGAGGTATTGATTGAAGTGCAAATGCCTTATGGAACCTCCATTGAGCAGACCAGCGCCACCACCGCCAAGATAGAGGCCTGGCTGCAAAAGCAGGGTGAGGCAAAAATCGTCACGGCCTATATCGGGCAAGGCGCGCCGCGTTTCTATCTGGCGATGGCGCCGGAACTCCCTGATCCATCGTTCGCGAAGATTGTGGTGCTGACGGACAGCCAGGAGGAGCGCGAGGCCCTCAAGTTCCGTCTCCGCGAAGCCGCTGCTGAGGGACTTGCCCCAGAAGCGCGTGTCAGGGTGACTCAGCTTGTATTTGGTCCGTATTCGCCGTTCCCTGTTGCCTATCGGGTGATGGGGCCTGATCCGTCAAAATTGCGCGAGATCGCGAGCCAGGTACAGGACGTGATGCAGTCGAGCCCGATGATGAGAACCGTCAACACTGACTGGGGGCCACTGACGCCGACGCTGCATTTCGCCCTGGATCAGGATCGCTTGGAGGCGGTGGGGTTGACGTCAAACTCAGTCGCGCAGCAACTGCAATTCCTGTTGGCCGGAGTACCGATCACCGCAGTTCGTGAGGACATTCGCTCGGTGCAGGTGGTTGGTCGTGCTGCGGGTGATATCCGGCTCGATCCCGCCAAGATAGAAGGTTTTACGCTGGTGGGCACGGCGGGTCAGCGGATTCCGCTGTCTCAGGTGGGAGAGGTCGATGTTCGTATGGAGGATCCGATCCTCCGACGTCGTGACCGCACGCCGACCATTACCGTGCGCGGTGACATTGCCGAAGGCCTGCAGCCACCGGACGTCTCGAGCGTGATCATGAAAGAGCTGCAGCCGGTCATCGACCAGCTGCCTGACGGGTACCGGATCGAGCAGGCGGGTGCAATCGAGGAGTCGGGCAAAGCCGGTAAAGCGATGTTGCCGCTGTTCCCGATCATGATTGCCATGACGCTGCTGATCATTATTCTGCAGGTACGTTCGATCTCGGCGATGGTCATGGTGTTCCTCACCTCGCCACTGGGGTTGATTGGTGTGGTGCCGACACTGCTTATCTTCCAGCAGCCGTTTGGTATCAACGCTCTGGTAGGTCTAATCGCCCTTTCAGGCATTTTGATGCGCAATACGCTGATTCTGATTGGGCAAATCCATCACAACGCCCAAGAAGGGCTGGATCCGTTTCACGCGGTGGTCGAAGCCACGGTCCAACGTGCCCGCCCGGTACTGCTGACAGCGCTGGCGGCGATCCTGGCATTCATTCCCCTGACACACTCCGTCTTCTGGGGGACGCTGGCCTACACGCTGATCGGAGGCACGTTCGTCGGAACCATCATGACGCTGGTGTTCCTGCCAGCGATGTACTCCATCTGGTTCAAGATCCGTCCCGACCATGCGGGGAAAACTGAACCAGCCAATAAGCAAGCAAGCCTGGTGGATAGGACGCCACCTCGTCCTCTCGATGTTCACCAAACCACAGAGCTTTAGCCGTAGGCCATAGCGTGCTGCTTTAGTGGGCGTCGACGTGGCTGTTTACCTGACACCGAACCGCCGAGGGGACGCAACGTCTCCTCGGCGGCCAACGTTCAGTCAGTCACAGACCCCTGCGGTATTCTCCCGGCGAAACTGTCCACCAGGCTCGCCACCACCATCTCTCCCATTCGCGTGCGAGTCTGCAGCGTCGCACTGGCGCGATGGGGCTGCAGCACCACGTTCTCGTTACCAAACAGTGCTTCGGGTACGTTCGGCTCATCGACAAACACATCCATTGCCGCACCCGCGATCTCTCCAGCGGCCAGTGCCGTCACCAGATCGACCTCGTTGACCAACTTGCCGCGCGCCACGTTGATCAGATACCCGTCCTTGCCCAGTGCGTGCAGCACCTCGGCATTGATGATGGCTTCAGCCTTGTCGGCAGCGGCCGCGAGAATCAGTGCATCACTGTAGCTGGCCAGCTGCTTCAGATCGGCGATGAACGTGTGGTTCACGTCGCTCATCGGCTGCAGATCGGTGTAACTGATCGGGCAGCCGAACGCCGCGGCCCGGGTCGCCACGGCACGGCCGACCCGGCCCATGCCGACGATGCCGATGCGCATGCCCGACACCTGACGTGCCAACGGCAACGGAGCCAACGGCGTCGGGCTATGGGGCCATTGGCCCGAACGCACATAACGATCACTGGTGCACAGACCCCGGCACACGGCAATCAACAAGCCGATGGCCAGGTCGGCGACATCTTCGGTCAGCGCTCCGATGGTTGCCGTTACGCGGATTCCGCGATCCCGGGCGTAAGCCAGATCCACCGCATCGGTACCCACGCCGTTGACCGCCACCACTTCCAGTTTCGGTAGTTGCGCCATCAGCGCCTGGCTGATTCCGGTATGCCCGCCGGTGATCACCCCGCGAATGTTCGCGCCGTGTTCCTGCAAATAAGCCTGCTTGTCGGCCTGCTGGAAGTAACGTCTGACGGTAAACAGCTCATCGAGCCGCGCGTTGATTTCAGGGATCAGGATCGGGCTGAGCTGCAAGACTTCTGGCTTCATGTAAACCTCGTGTAGCGGAATAAAAAGACCGGTTCAACCGCGACCGGCAAACGGCATGGCAGTGGCCATGACGGTCATGTTCAGGACGTTCGCTTCCAGCGGCAGGCCGGCGATGTAGCGCACGGCATCGGCCACATGTTTGACGTCCACCATCGGCTCCACGGCGATGGTGCCGTTGGCCTGGCGCACGCCTTTGGTCATGCGCACCGACATTTCGGTCAAGGCGTTGCCGATGTCGATCTGGCTGCAGGCGATGTTGAATTCGCGCCCGTCCAGGGCCAGGGATTTGGTCAGCCCCAGCACCGCATGTTTGCTGGCGGTGTAGGCGCTGCTGAAGGGGCGTGGGGTATGCGCCGAGATCGAGCCGTTATTGATGATGCGTCCGCCCTGTGGCTGTTGCCGGCGCATCAGTGCGAAGGCACCACGGGCGCAGAGGAAAACGCCGTTGAGGTTGGTGTCGATCACGTTTCGCCACTGCTCGAACGTCAGCTCATCGAGCGGCACTGCAGGGGCGTTGACCCCGGCGTTGTTGAACACCACGTCGAGGCGTCCGTATACCTCGGTGATGGTGGCAAACAGCGCATCGACGCTGGCCGGGTCGCGCACATCAGTGGGCACCGCCAACGCTTCGTGTCCTTCGCTGAGCGCCAATTCGACCAAGGCCTGCAAAGGCTCCGCTCGGCGACCGGCCAACACCAGGGTGAATCCGTCTGCCATCAGAGCCAGCGCCACGGCGCGGCCGATTCCGCTGCCGGCGCCGGTGACCAGGGCCACTTTCAAAGGACTGGACATGTTGTTATCTCCTTTTTTCAATTCACGAGAGCGTACGTCGGGTTCAAGGTCGCTGACCGACGCGCATTTCCAGTTGGCCGATGCCGTCGATCCCGGCATTGATGATGTCGCCCGGTTGCAGCACATCGACGCCCGCCGGGCTGCCGGTCATGATCAAGTCACCGGCCCGTAGCGCTACCGATTGCGAGATGCGGCTGATGATTTCACTGACCGACCAGATCTGGCTGTCGAGGCTGTCGCGTTGGCGCTCTTCGCCGTTGACGTTCAGCCACAAATCACCGTCCGGGTGTCCGGCACGAGTCACCGGCACGATGGCGGTCATCGGCGCGGCGCCGTCGAACACCTTGGCACCTTCCCACGGCAAGCCATTGCTTTTGGCCGCACGCTGGACATCACGGCGGGTCAGGTCAAGGCCGACGGCATAGCCCCAGACATAGGCCAGCGCCTGACTCTCCGGAATATTGGCGCCGCCTTCGCCGATGGCCACGACCAATTCGATTTCGTGGACAAACTCTTCGGTCAATGGCGGGAAAGTCACTTCGCCCGTCGCATCCACCACGTTACTCGCCGGTTTCATGAAGAACACCGGCGGCTGGCGGGACTGGCCTTGGGTGTCTGGCCAAGGGTAGTTGCGGCCGACGCAAAATACTCGGCCAACGGGAAAGCGTTGCTGGCTGGCGGCAACCGGCAAGGTCACGGGCAGGTCCGGGGTAAACACGTACTCGGTCATCGTCATTTTTGTTGTCGTCCTGTTTGAAGCGTCAGCGTACGGCGGCAATCTTTTGCAAAGTTGGACGAAAGCCGCCTCGTGTTGGAGAAAAACGGTTTCTTGGCTCAGCGCGCCTTGAGTTCGATGCGATACAAGCGACCGAGCAGCAACGAATAGGACAAGGTCCCCATCAGCGCCACGCCGCCAATGAACCAGAAGGCGTAGGCAAACGAGCCTGTCGCGTGGACGATGCCGCCAATCACGATCGGGGTGACGATCCCGCCGATGTTGGCGGCCAGGCTGGTGACCCCGCCGGTCAGGCCGATCAGTTCCTTGGGCGCGACTTCCGATACGGCCGCCCACGACGACGAAGCGATTCCCTGGGCGAAGAAGGCCATGGTCAGCACTGCAATGCAGATCACGTTCGAGTCGGTGAAATTCACCAGCACGATCGACATCCCCAGCATTGAGCCGACCACCAATGGCAACTTGCGAGCGAAGGACATTGAGTAACCACGACGGATCAGCAAGTCAGAGACGATGCCGGCCAGCAGAATGCCGACCGTTGCACCTACGAACGGCAGCACGGCGAAGACCCCGGCCTTGATCATGGTCAGCTTGCGTTCTTCGATCAGGTACGTCGGGAACCAGGTCAGGAAGAAGTACAACGCCGAGGTGCTGGCGAACTTGCCGATGCAAATCGCCCAGATCTGCCGATAGCTGAACAGCTCGGCGATCTGCCGCCAGTTGAACCGGGTGCGCTCCTGACTGCTCTTGACCAGTCCGCCCCCGGCTTCGATGTACTTCAGTTCTTCCTGGCTGACGTTCTTGCAGCTCAGCGGATCGCGGTACACGTAGAGCCAGATCACACCAAACACAATGCCGAGTATCCCGGTGCTGTAGAAAACATGGCGCCAGTCATAGGTCGTGGCCAGCCATAACAGCATGCCGGTAAACAATGCCGTGCCCAGATACTGGCCGCACACGTAAATGCTGCTGGCCAGGCCCCGTTCGCGGGCTGGGAACCACACTGTGACCGCTCGGCTGTTGGCCGGAAACGCTGGAGCTTCCATGGCGCCGACAGCCAGGCGCAGCCCGAACAGCGAAGCGAACCCAGTGGCAAAGCCTTGGCACACGGTGACCGTCGACCAACTGATCAGCGACACCCCGTAGGTGAACCGGGAACCGAAGCGATCGGCGATGAACCCGGCGGGGACCAGGGCGAGTGCGTAGGTCCAGGCAAACGCGGAAAAAATCAGGCCCATTTCGATCTTGTCCAGGCCCAGGTCCTTGGCCATGAACGGTGCGGCAATCGAGATATTTACGCGGTCGATGTAGTTGATGATGGTCGCAATCAGCAGCAATGACAGCATGAACCAGCGCCGCCGCGTCGGTAGTCGCTGAGGCAACAGGGCGTCCCGGGCGCCGGCGCTCACCGACGGCGCGGTGGACGGGGAGGTTTGCGAATTCGACATGAGTAGACCTTTTTATTGTTAGGAGAATCGAGATGTTCGCGCGCAGCCGAAGCCGATGCCCCCAGTGCCGGGGCAGGGCAATCGCTACTTGAATGAGGGCGCGGACAGCTACTGTCAGGCGCTCAGATACGCCTTCGGACTGGCTCGGTCGGGGGAGGGTTGGCGAGGGAAAAAAGCAGGTTCATCACGAGCGCACCTTTTGATTGTTTTTGGAAGGGTCGGGCTGCATTGGTTGTTACAGTGGTCGTACAACCTCTCAAAATCAACGGAGGCGTTAGATCGTTTTTTCTCCTGTAAAAGGTTATTCATGCAGGTGTCCAAGAGAAATCAAATCGGCTCATTTCCTTCGTTATGCTTTATTCACTTAATAAGTTGATGTTTTTAAAGGATTAAATATTTTTGTGTGCTCTTATTTTTTTGGACAGGCGACACATCACACACGGATACAATTAGTTCTCTGTGTTTCATTGTCATCCTATGACATGTTGAAGCCAGCGGTGTCTGCCTTCACAATCACTGCGGTCGCCGCCTGCGTCGCGGCGCGACGACAACCTGTCCATGTACCTGTCGAGGATCCTCAGGCGATGTCGTCACCGAGTCGAGTACCCACTTACGTCATGCAGCAACGCAGCGAATTGACGGACTTTTACATCCGCGACAAAAAGGGCCGGCGCGCCGAAACCAGCCCGCATCGCCATGAGTATTTCCAGATCCAGGTCAACCTCGGTGGCGATACCGTGCAGCACATCGGCAACGTCGAGCGGCCGTTTCCGCGCAACACGCTGGCCTTCATCCTGCCGCATCGCGTGCACGTGATTCCGCATCCGGCCGACAGCAATTTCATGGTGATCAACTTTTCCCAGACCTTCCTGTTGCCGCATTTGCAGTGCGACCCGATGGACCTGGAGGAAGTCTCGATTCTGCTGGCACCCGAGTTGTCGCCGTTCCGCTTTCAGGAGCATCTGGATTTCATTCTGTCCGATGAAGATTTCAGCAAAGTCTGTGCCCTGATCGAACAGATGCGCGTGCTCGATGAAAACCGTCAGTTCGGCACTCGCGAGATGCTCAAGGGGTTGTTGCTGCAACTGGTGGGGAGCGTTTGTGCCTTGTATGCCGAGCCGCTCAAACGGTTGGCCGAAGAGAATGCCGCCGAAGTCAGCCGACGCGATGCGCTGAGCAGGATGTCCGAATACTTGCGCAAGAACATTGCCGATCCCGACCTCAACCTGATCAAGGTGGCTGCTGCGACTTACCTGTCACCGACATACCTGACGCACTGGTTGCGCAAGGAAATCGGCAAGACCTTCACTGAGCTGGTGCTCGAGCGCAGGATGCACGCGGCACGCAATTATTTGCTCAATGGGACACGACCAGTGGGGGAGGTGGCAAGGTTGTGCGGTTTCGCTGACGAGGCTTATTTTTCGCGACGCTTCCGCCAGATCCACGGCCAGCCTCCAGGGCAATTCAGGCGTCAGCAACTCAATCCTGATACGCCGCAATCACCGTCCAACACGTGATTGTTCATCGCTCACGTTGCAGCGCAAACTCGACGGCGCTTAGCAAGGCATCGCCGTTGAAGGGTTTACGCAAGCATTCGATGGGCTCATAGCGGCTGGATTCGGCCAGTGTGGCTTCATCCCAGTGTGCCGACATGCAAATCACTGGAAACTTTCTGCCCTTGAGCGTCAGCGCGCGCATGACGTCCAGCCCTGACAGGCCGTTCATTTTCAGATCCAACAGCAGGCAGGCAACGTCATCGAAGTTTTCGAGGGCCAGGAATTCCTCGCCCGAGGCGAACACCCGAGAACGGTATCCGGCCGACCGGAGCAGATTGGCCAGGCTTTTGCGTACGGACGCATCGTCGTCCACGATGCAGACGATGATCATGGCGCTACGGGATGATTCGGGGGCGCAGCCAGTCTCCGTAGTCATGAAGAACCCTGCATGCCAAACGCTGGCTCCGTGCTGATCAAACCATACAGCTTGACCAGATTGACCAGCGAGCGTGTCTGCATTTTCTCCATGATGTGTTTGCGATGGACCTTGGCGGTGACTTCACTGGTGCCCAGCTGGTTGGCGATGTGCTTGTTGGACAGACCCGCGACGATCAGCGGCAGCACTTCGCGCTCACGGGGGGTCAACAGGGCAGCCCTTTGACGGGCGCTTTGTATGCGTTGCCATTGCTCGAACGCCGTCGCTGCACGCTGACGGGTGGCGCGCAGGGTGTCCAACAACTGGTCGTCGTTGAATGGTTTGGTCAGGAATTCGACCGCACCTGCTTTCATGGCCTGCACCGACATCGAGATGGTGCCGAAACCGGTCATGAAAATGACCGGCCACGGATGCCCGCGCTGTCCGAGCGCCGATTGAAGTTCCAGGCCTGTCGTTTCGGGCAGACTGACGTCAAGCAACAGGCAAGCGGGGCCGGTGTCGAGGTCAGCGTTGAGCAATTCTTCGGCCGAGGCGAATATCCGGTGCGCGATGCCTTCAGCCCGCAGCAGTCGGCTGAGAGCTGTACGCACGCTCGCTTCATCGTCGACGATGAACACCGGCACGCTGTCAGGATCGATCGTCTCCTGATCCTCTGGCGCCAAAGGGCCCGGTGCCACCGGATGGAACAGGGGCAGGGGCGGTTCACGTTTTTTCAATAATCGGTAACCTCGGCGCGGGACCGTCTGGATAAGTTCTTTTTCCCCGAGCAGCTTGCGCAGCGAGGAAATCTGCACCTGCAGATTGTTTTCCTCGACGACGGTGTCGGGCCAGACCTGTGTGATCAATTCATCTTTGCTGACAATCCGGCCATCGGCGTGCATCAGCACCGAGAGGATTTCGAACGCCCGGCCCCCGACACGCAGCGGCCGTCCATCAAGAAAGGCTTCGCGCCGCTCCAGGGAAATAGTGGCTTGGCCGAGTCGGATCATGCGTTCCTCTGCACTGCGTGGATGGAGAGTGACGCCGGAGCATCGATTCATCAGAGGTACACGCTAGGGGACGGCCCCGCATAATGCAATTATCCCGAGGGATAACACACCGTGATTTCAGTGCGCAAAAACCATCGGCAACGGGGCAGCAAGACAGCCATCATGGTGCCGATTACGGACAGGATTACCGGCATGCAGCCGTTGGGCCAGAGCCTTGCGTATACTCCAGGGCTCAGCCCGAAACGAATCTTCAGCGGTGATTGTTCATGTCCAGCCGTCCTCTCTCATCATCCGGTTCCCGCAGTCTTGAGGTCGTCCACGATGAAGCCTGGCTGGAACGCTGCACCTTCTCCATGCTGCGCAGGCAAAATGACCTGACCTGGTTCACGCTTCAGGACCGGCCGTCGGGCACACACTGGCTTGCCGCCCGGGCACCGATTCAGCTGCCCGCCACGTGCCAGCGGCTGGAGCGCGATTTTCATCTGCGCCTGGATCCGGCATGGGCGATTGCACCTGTCGCGTTTATCCGCTCGGCCGAGGGGCCCTTGTTGATCTATCCCGCATCGGGGACGCCGCTGATGGATCTGATCGGTGACGCCGGGCTGCCGCTGGGGCGCTTGTTGGCCATCGCCGTGGCGGCGGCCAACGCGCTGGCCAGCGCGCAGAACGCGGGTGTGCGCCATGCCAGCCTGCTGCCCCACCATTTGATGGTGGAAACCACCGATTCGGTCAGACTCCTGGGTTTTCACAGTCATGCCGCAGAGGCGCCCACCGCTGAGTTGCCCGGTCTGGAACAATGGCCGTACCTGGCGCCCGAACAGGTACGGCGCGATGCCGCCAGTTTTGACGCGCGCAGCGATATCTACGCCCTGACCGTAATCCTCTATCAAGCGCTGACCGGCCGACTGCCGCTCACCGCCCGCGACCCCTCGCAATGGCTGCACGTGCACGCCGCCGTGCAACCGCAATCACCGGCAATTCATGTTGCCGATCTGCCGGAAGGCATCTGCCAAGTGCTGCTCAAAGGCTTGGCGAAGGAACCGGGTGCCCGCTATCAGCGCGCAGAGTCGATGGCCGCGGATCTGGCCTGGTGCCAACAGCAGTGGCTGGAGCACGAGCGCATCGATGGGTTTCGGCTAGGCGCCTTCGATGCGTTGCCTTCTGCGGCCCGCGGTGATGTTCTGTTCGGCCGCGAGGCCGAACGCATGCAGTTGATCGAGCAGATAAGTCAGGTGCGCAGCGATGGCATCGCCCGGGTCCTGCTGATCGGTGGCGCGCCGGGTGCCGGCAAGTCGACGCTGATCCACCAGGGTGTCCGGCCCTTGGCGCCCGGCTACTGGGCCAGCGGCAAGAGCAATCTGCTGCAGCAGGAAATTCCCTATGCGCCATTGGCAGAGATCCTCAAGTCGCTGATGACCCAACTGCTGGGCAAGCCGGCTCTGGAACTGGAGACGCTGGGCGAGCAACTGATCGAACGCCTCAAGGGACGGGGTAAACTCCTGGCGGAGCTGGCGCCCGAGGCCGAGCTGGTCATCGGTGTCGCGCCTGAACTGCCGAACATGCCGGCCCGGCATGCGCTTGATCGCGCCAATCAAACGCTGCTCGATGTTTTGGAAGTCTTCGCTCAGCCGGGACGACCCCTGGTGCTATTCGTAGATGATGTGCAGTGGGCCGACGACTCGACGCTGTCGTTCTTGCAAGCCTTCATCGCCCGGCCGCCCCGGCATCTGGCGCTCATTCTGGCGTACCGTGAGGCCGAATCGCAGTCCCTCCAGCGTGAGGGTGGATTGCTGCAGGTGTTGGAGCATGGGCAATCGTTACCCTGTACAAGCGTCATGCTGGGTCCACTATCGGTGCCAGCAGTCGCGGAACTGATCGCCGCTGAACTGGACACCGACCCCGAGGCTATCGAGTCGCTCGCACCAGTCGTGCACTACAAGACGGCCGGCAACCCTCTTTTCATCAGCCAGGTGTTGCGCGCGTTGATCGATGAACGTCTGGTGTGCTTCGACGTGCACGGTCGCCGCTGGGTCTGGAACCAGGAGGAGGTGGATGGTTACCGTTATGCCGATAACGTCGCGGACTTGATGGTGCAGCGATTCGAACGGCTGGCACCGATGGAACGCGAAGTGTTGCGCACGGCCGGATATGTCGGCGGGCGCTGTGATGAATCGCTGCTGCACCGGTTGTTACCGTGTGATCAGCAACAGATCAACCGTGAAGTGCAAAGTCTGGTCGATGCCGGTTTTCTGTTGCGTGAGCGCGAGCAACTGGTGTTTCCCCACGACCGTGTACTTGAGGCAGCCTGTCGGCTTGCTGCGCCAGCGGGACGCGCCGCCGAGCATGCCCGTATCGCCGTCGCCATGCTTGATCAGTGGGGTGAGCAGATCCATGAGCGTGTATTTGAAGTCGCCAGCCAGGTTCAGCGTATTGACGTGGATAAACTGGAGGCGCATCGCCGTGCCGCGTTCGTCGAGCTGTTGGTCGAAGCTGCCGAACGTGCCAGGGACACCGCGGCTGTCGAGCAGGCCGTGGGCTATCTGCGCACGGCCGAGCGTCTGCTCGGGCAGACCGGTTGGTCGAGCCTTTACACTCAGGCGTTTGCCACCCAATGGCTGACTGCCGAATGTGACATGCTGCTGGCCGATCTGGCCAGCGCCCAACACCGCCTCGACGACTGCCTGAATCACGCCACCACAGCGCTCGACCGCGCGAAAACCTATCGGTTACGGGCCACCTTGCGCACGTTGCACTCCGATTA
>Ga0207655_1000165_pt1 | contig 121298 bp, 139 predicted proteins | sample KBSM44metaG_FD_184398 | JGI IMG/M metagenome (GOLD analysis project Ga0207655, IMG submission 184398) | Miscanthus rhizosphere microbial communities from Kellogg Biological Station, Michigan, USA - KBS M4-4 metaG (SPAdes) (version 2) | ecosystem: Host-associated > Plants > Roots > Rhizosphere... | reverse complement strand
GGATATGGTGACAATAGTTGTCACCATTTACATATGTAGTTTGACACTTCTAAGGTGGCTTTTGGCCTTTAAGGACCGTATTGTCACATGGTGACAAATATGGTGACAATAGTTGTCACCATTTCGTGGAAAGGGATTGTCCATAATGACACCTCTGCGGAGCCACATGGGATACGCAGCGGTGCCTTGCCAAAAAATGGTGACAACTCTGTCACCACCTTTATGGTATATGTGCTTTATATGCCCTCAACCAGAGTGGGCCTTTCTGGAAGGAGATGAAATCCAGACCGCACACAGCTCAAGTGTATCATGTTATAGAAACTTATATCCTTCCACGAAACGGGGACACCCTTGCGACACATCCTTATTGCATCAATGTTTGGGCTGGTGACCTGTCACTTTGTTGAGACATAACAAGTGAATATACCTTGTTAATTTTAAATCTCAAATATATTTCCGAAATACCCAATTTGATATTTCTGCAAATGGGAGTCATTTGTAAAGCGTCAAGAAAGGCATGTGAACATCCTCCCCTAGGGTCTTGATGGCACGTGGCACTAGACTGCCTCTTTTCAAGGATTCTAAAACTGAGAATCGCTATAAAGGGCTTGACACCATCCACCACATCATGATTTGATTTACGAAAAAGGCGGGTGTTGTCGATGATAGTTTTATGCATATTAATACTTTGTGTACTTCTCCTTGGCTTTTATCTTACGTATGCTATAAGTCAACTTGTGCAAATAAATATGAAAGAAAGAGCTACATGTGATATTGAGGTTCCTATCTATATAAAAGGTAAGGATGATAGTACAACCTTACAAATACGAGTAAACCTGTCTTCTGTCAGAGTGAAGTTTGCTGTGCCCCCAACACACGAAATATTTAACCGCATAATGTACAGTCTCACCAACAGATTCCCAGACATTCCCTGGGAACGGGCCCTGTCAGACAAAAGAGAACATATAAAATATACTGTGGAGTATGGTGAAAAAGAGAGATTGATATTGGAGTATGCAAGTGACTTGAATTTCTTTCCTACTCTCCAATTCACTTTGCCTCATACTGGTCTACCCTGGATGAAACGATGGGGTATGCTACGGCAATCTATATTATTTCGTAAGGATATGGAAAGTTTGGCTGACTACATACTTAAACATAGTATCAACAAAGATGTGCCAGATAACACACCACCGAATAAGAGATTGGCGGACTTTATGCTCCATAAACCCCTGTCTTTTGACATGTCGGATGTAGAGAGCGAAATGTATGAATATGTACAGCAATTGTTAACCTTATTCCCTAAGGTGTCATCGCACCTCTATATGCACAACACGAATGCTCGTCAAATAAGAAATATACACCTAAATGATTTGTGTGAAATGATTAACATTTATGACTCGATGACTGGAGAGAATCAAAGAATAAGGGCAGCTTCTGAAATTGTTCGGATACTGAAGATAGTAATATCTAAACTAGAACAGTCGCTTGAGGAGATTCAAGGAGAAACCTTTGAGCATATCAAACAAAAAGCAGATAGAATAGACTGGATGCTATCTGGCCCTATGGGAGACCTGAGTCAATGAGAACCATTTCATAATGTGTGAGGAGCACACGTCCATGCTGTGAAAATTCGTTTTGGTATATGCAATATTTACACACCAATGGTGTTTATTATATCAGAGACAGAGAAAGCCATTCCAAAAATATACCCACACATGCAGTGTGGGTATTATTCTATATTGGAAGACTTGAGCATGTATGTAAATATGTGTTATAATTGTGTCAGGAGGTGACAAGATGACATTCAGTAAGGAAGAGTTCTTCGAAGCCGTCGAAAATAACGATGTGTTAAAGATTGCCTTTTTCTCTCATTTGGGAGCAAAGATAAACTTCCGTGACTCACAAGGGAGAACGGCAATACATATAGCAGTGGAGCATGGATATGTGGATTTGGTAGAAGTGTTGATGGGAATGGGAGGGGATCCCTACAAGTTTAACTTCACAGGAGAGCACGCGTTGACTATACCGTTCTCGATGTCACCTGAGTCATGTATGCAGGTCATGGGAGGACTACTGGAGTTGGGGTTAGATCCAGATATAGAAAACGGAAAAGGACTCACACCGCTCCAAAAAGCGATAATGGGTCGTTATCTAGATGTGATCCCACTTTTACTTAAACACAATGCGAGTATACTTAAGAAAACTCGTGTATACAGTCCCCTCACCATGTTGACAAGTCCGGACTATGATTTTCCTGGGCGTGAAGATATTTTTGCCACTGTCTTCAAGTATCTAAATCTTGATGCCCAAGATCCTGATGGCCGTACAGTCTTACACCAAATCATAACAGAGACACCACAAAAAGACCTTGTTTTCAAAATATTAAAAAGAGGAGCCAATCCTAATGTACAAGATAATGAAGGTAATACGCCCCTGCATTTGAGTGCACTTGAGTTCGACACTCGCCAGTTGTTACCCTTACTGTTGGGTCATGGCGCGAATCCATATATTAGGAATGACCAGGGGTCTAATTGTTTCACTATCCTGAAGTCTAAGGGGGAGCATGGCCTTCTCTCATTGCTCAAAGAGTATGCTGCTAAACACAAATTGCGAGACAAGTTTGGGGTTAGCACTTAGAACCCGTTTCTCAGGCTTGACACAAAAGGGAGAACATGATATACTAAGGATATAAATATAACATATGTAAGGAGTGTTTTGTGTGAAATTGAATAGAGAAAATGTCGTGGATTGTTTGAAGGGTGCATTTACCAAGATTGAGGTGCTGCAGGTGAATCGGCCGACAGGACAGCCCTTTGGTTCTCTTGAAGTCGACACCTCTAGGTTTTCATTCAGTCTGACCAAAAACCATAGAGTCAGATGTAAACTCGATGGTCAAATGACATTTAAAACACCATCAGTCACTTTTTATCCACATCATTTTTGGATCGATCTTACCTTTACTAGACGGAACTTGGAAGATGTGAAGCAGGAACTGCTTCAATCTATGGGAAAGTTTATCCTAACATCTTTCACCAGAATCAAATCTTCTGCGCCTCGGAGTTATTACCATTTTGATAGCATAGATGGTATTCTACCAACAAGAAACGGAGCAGAAAATTTTCCTATCATGCAGAGATTCAATAATGTTCTTAATCATCACAGAGCCATGCTTGATTACATTCGTGGAACCGAATTGGAAGCATCGCACATCTTCTTGGGTATGGGTCACCTTATCTGTTTACTGAACCACCACCACAAAGTGGCCAGTCCTGTACCTGAGGAAGTTATTGAAACTCTTATCGATTTTTTGGAGCCGTCTGAGTACGCTAATCATGCTGAACACTACTTGAGATCTGAGAACAGCATTATACTGAGAGCTGACATGTACAAAGGTAACGACCGTTCCCCTTATTCCACGAACACATTTGTATTAGAAAAAAGAGACGATGTCTGGATTAGATCAACAAAAGACAAGTCTAGGATTCTCGAGTTTTTCAATAAGCTCACCTCCTAGGATACGCATAAAAAAAGCACACCACGTGGTGTGCTTTTTTTATGCACTTTTTGTATGACTTTTCCACAAACCGAGATCGCAGTAAGAGGGATTATCTGTAACATCGTGTTTAAAGTAATACGGAGCGTCATACGCAAGCATTTCTTCTTGAGAAGAAAATCGTATGTCAACCACCCGTACATCTGCATATGTACTAAATATATGTAATTTCCCATCAATAAAGCGACGTTCTGAGACACACTCGACAATGGGCAAAGCATATTTTTTAATCAGGGATTCATATGTGACTTTAGAGACTGGGGTATCTATTAGGTTTTCTTTGTGGTTTCGTTGGAAACCGTATATATGTCTACTTTGTTGCCCAGAGTATTCACAAAGACTCATAGTGTCTGCGGTTGTCTCCATATATGAGCGAGATATAGTCATCTTGCCTGCAGCGTCACTGAGATTGAAAGATTCATCGACTAAATAACGTTTTGTAAGATAGCCTGTCATTGTTATCCCTCCTTGCACTTAGTATAACACTGACATACCCATCAGATCAAGAATATCCCTATCACAACACAAAATATGGTTGCATATTGTTATCTTCATATGATAAAATATATCAAAATACTGGAGGTTACACATGGCAAAACTAACATTAAATATGGAAGAATCAACAGGTCCGTCACTAGAATTAACAGGTCTTACAGTTGCTAAGGAATTCATTTATGAATACGATAAGGCAAAAGATCCCACGACTGAAAAACGTCGCCATATCAAGATTGATGGAACATATTACTCTATCGTAGTCTCTTTAAAGGATTCGGAACATCGTATTAAGTTGTTCCAAGAGAAAAACAAGTCACGAATTGGTATGGTTTCCAGGTCCACACGTGAAGGAAGATATGAAGAATTGATCAAAGGTTTCGATCTATTGGAATCATACTTTCAGGCATAAAAAAAGGAGGTACACACCTGTGTACCTCCTTTTTTTATGCTAACACAGTATGATTGGCGGGCAAAAATCCCACTTCGATGGCGTGCGTGATCAGGGTTTTAATGAGAAGCGCCGATGGTTCAGGACAGTGAATAGACTGCTGATCTAAAGTGTTGGCGGTATGGGAGCATCCAAAAACAATATTGGAATCTACAACACCGTTGCCTTCTAGCTGTGTAGCAGCCAGCAGGAGGCCTTCGTCACTCCCATGATTATTCACGTCCATCACAAACCGTTGATATTGAGCAGGCTCCATCTCCTCTACATCATACCCCATAGACCGTATGGCATCTATCAAATCCGAGTATACCATGGATTTGGGGTTGCACACATGATGCACTCTGTTCAACATGCCGGATGTTTTCACTAGTGTTATCACAGCTCGGCTAGCAAAGTCCACAGGTGTGAGATCCACTGCCCAGTGAGCTTTAGGCGTTGCCTTTAGTAAAATAGCCGCCTTCAACATCCTGTAAAAAGCATTACTATCTATGTTGGTCTGAAATGTGCCATCATGGGATGTGCCTACGAGGTTACCCATACGATAGATACTGGCATCTACCCCTCTGTTGACTGCATCTTCCACCAGTTTCTCGGACTCCAGTTTGCTATATGAGTATGGACTATTCTTCGGCAAGTCCCAGTGAGATATCTTCGAGGTGCTTAATATATCTAGCCCTTGTAGAGATAATTCTTCTACAACACTCATAGTCGAGATATAATGGAAGCTTGCTCCGCATCTCTCCGCGATCCCCAATAAGAATCTGGTACTCTCTACGTTCACATGCTGAAAATCCTGAGAATGACCAAAGTGATTAACATTCGCAGCACAATGTAAAATGGTTCCCACTCTCTCCTGAATAAGTATCTGTTGCGCATTTGAGAGGCCTAAGGCGGGCTTGCTCAAGTCTCCGGCTATTACCTCAACCCTCTCTGCATGAGACTGAGGGAGAGGGCCAAAGAAGGCCTCCAGTGTAGCAGTAAGCCTCTCTTCGTTTCCATCCCTCACTAAACATAAAATTTTATCCTCAGTGTTTACCAACAGTTCACGCAATAAGAACACGCCCAGAAACCCTGTTGCCCCCGTCAATAATGTAGATTCCTTGGTGGACTGTGTAGTAGCCCTGTCCGCCAATACACGGGGGTACTCATCTAAGATCATGTTGTTAGATGGGCTATCTGACAAAAGCGTATCGTGTGTACTTAGCCGTAGGTTTTGCACTTCTCCTTTAATGTACGATGCCAGCCCCGCCACCGTAGGATTGTTGAAGAAGTCTTGGATTTTGAGAAATGGATACTCAGATCTAAGCTCTGTGATACTCTCTATCACTTTCAATGAATGTCCGCCAAGAATAGCGAAAAAGTCATCATGTACACTGATCCGATTGTTTTCTAGCACTCTCGACCAAGACTTTATGATGGTTCGTTCTGTCTCGTCCCGAGCCATAACAATCTCCCGAGCATCTTGTTTTTTTACAGTCGCCATGGATTCTAGTTTTTTCCTATCTACTTTGCCTGTGGGCGATAACGGAAATTCCGTTAAGAAAATCATGCGGTTTGGCACCATGTAGGAAGGTAAAGCATCTCTTAGATGACCCATTAACGCATCTTCGGCTGGTAAGTATCCATCATTCAAAATGCAAAAAGATACTAGTGACTTGTCATTCGATTTCCCCACTGGGAGAACATGTGTCTGTCTCACCGAAGGATGTGATAATAGGACATGTTCAATCTCTCCAATTTCTACCCGATGTCCACGGATTTTTACTTGCCAGTCCTTTCTTCCCAAGTGTTCTACATAACCCTCAGCAGTCAGCATCGCTAAGTCACCTGTTTTGTAGAATCTGATCCTTTCACCGTTGCATGATACGTGTACGAAAGATTGATGAGTTTTGACGGGATCATTCAAATAACCCTTCGCCAAACCAGGTGAGGCAACTAGTAGCTCCCCGGCATGTCCTACAGGGCACACTGCGCCCCACTTGTCCACAATTGTCAGCATATAGTTTGGCAGGGGATACCCGATCGGAATGCTGGTCGTATCGGCACTTACTATGTCTTCTATCTCAAAGACAGTAGTTGTTACTGTGCATTCTGTAGGCCCGTACAGATTTACCAGTCGAGTATTATTTCTATGCACAGCTTGATAACTGACAATGGAGTGTACTGGGAGAGCCTCTCCACCAATACCGATGCTATGCAAATCGTTGATGTTAAGATGCTGAGTTTCATCCTTGCTAGTGGCAATTTCGTTAAAGAAGGCAGCTGGAAGACTGACCAAATGCGTTATTGCATTGTTCTTCACACATGAGGCAAACCTCTCTGGATCCAATCGCTCTTCTGCACTGAAAAAATGTAGTCTAGAACCCCCTGCGACGCATGCAAATACGTCTGCAATCGACGGGTCAAAACTAAATGAGACAAACTGACCAATAATGCTGGTTTCAGTCAAGTGGAACACATTCCTCATAGCTAATGCCATATTGACAGCCCCGTTATGCCCCAGTAATGTTCCCTTAGGAGTTCCTGTCGATCCAGAAGTATATATCGTATATGCAGTTTCTCTTGTTAAGAATCGCCAACTTTCTGGCTCTTCGGCAGTAGGCATTTGTTCGATATTTATTACATCGACACTCCAAGTGCTTGACATTTTTACATAAGATGCTGTATTGACCAACATAAGGCTTGCCTTAGTATCTTTTAGAATATGTGTTACTCGTTCCGTAGGATAACTGGGATCGACAGGTGTGTACACACCCCCACATTTCATAACCCCCAGCAAAGCGATGACCATAGATGGACTACGATCCATGAAAACAGGAACGTGCTCATTAGGTTTTACACCTGTGGAGACAAGAACACCAGCAAGGGCACTCGACTGGACATCTGCTTCCTTATATGTAATACTAGTGCTATCATCTTGGAGAAACACATAGTCTGGATACTTTTCTACAGCACTCAGAAATAAGTCAACCAGATCCATCTGCTTATTATAGTCTTCTTTTTGGGTCAGACTTTCGTACCGGTTATAATCTGCATCCGTGGCTAAAGAAAACTTGGCTACAGGACCGCCATGTCCTTGTAGGAATAGCATGAGTAATCGTTCAAAAAAGGTCATATACATTTGGCCTCTATCTTCACTGATAGCCTGGGGGTTGTAAGTCAGAATCAGGGAAGAGTAGTCTGCAGATGGTGTGACATCAAAAATACTACCCGTTTCTGCACAGCAAAAGGATGGATGCGTAGAGCCGGAAATTGCAGATGCATAGCCATTTTTAATACCATCTCTTACATATTGAATGTAAGAAATTATTTCTTGTTCCGCATGGGGGGACATATTAAAAATGCTAAGTCTAGGTTGCCCATCCTTTTCTCGGATATAAAGCTGGATTTCATCCTCTTGAGATATCTTATGTACTAAGAGTGTGAAAACAGCTTGGAATACTTCACTCATATCCAGTGTTCCTATCAAATCCAGTGTTGTCTGTGTAAAATTATATACACACGTAGAGCTGAGGATGTGGTTGTCCACATCCTCCATAGGCACTGATAAGAAATTGGTGTTAAATGCACTTGATACATCTTTCGTTGTCGTTTGCATGGTGTTGGGTCCCCCTACTTAAGCAGTTTGTCTTGTTGAGTCTACGAAAAATTGCAGTTCCTCGGCACTATTTTTTAATGCACTTGCGGAGGAGACGACTTGGTCCAAGATCTCACTTTGCTTTGTGGTGTTTTCTGTAATACTGTTGATACTTGACGAGTTGTGTGTCGCAGCTACAGACAACTGACGAACAGTGGCTGAGATTTGTTCCGTCTCGGCAGCCATTTGTTGTGTAGCGGCAGATACTTCTTGAATCTGGCTAGCAACATCATCAGACTTGTTCATAATGGTTTGGAAGATCGATCCTGTTTCTGTTACCAAGTGCAAACCACTCTGGACATTTTCAGTCTCTTCTTCTACAACCTTTACAGCCTTTTCTGTTTCTCCTCGGATAGTATGAACCAGCTGTACGATACGGTCGGAGAATTCTTTAGATCTTTCGGAAAGGCCTCTTACCTCAGAAGCGACGACAGCAAATCCTCTTCCATGTTCTCCCGCTCTTGCCGCTTCAATACTTGCGTTTAGGGCAAGCAGGTTGGTTTGCTCAGCCAAGTCATTGATCTCGCCTACAAATTCTCCGATTTGTTGTGTGTAGGCATCCAAATTTTTCATGACGATGGCGGATTGGTTGGAAGACTCACTGATGAGTTGCATCTGTGTAGTTACTTGTTTTACAGCATGATTTCCTCGTTCTGACTGTTCTTTCATGTGAACCGATGCCTCTGCAACTTGGGAGGTGCTGTCGGCGATATTGTTAACTCCGGTCACCACATTTTCTAGCGATGTAGCTGTTTCTGCAGTGGCTTGGCTTTGTGTTTTGATACTAAGTGAAATCCCGTTTACTTCTTCAAAGACTTTACCCATACTTGACTTACTGTCCTTTGATGTCTCTGCTAAATGCAAGGAATGCTTAGTCAACTCGTTCACGACGCCTTGCATAGTGATTCTTGTGTCGGCGAAATTCTCCGTCAGACTGTTGAACGCCTTATTTACCTGTCCTAATTCGTCTGTCCCTTCTCTTAATTTGATGGAATAATCGCCTTGGTTGGCTTTCGCAATGGCCTCCATCAAGTGAGAGATTGGAGCGAAGGTACGCTTATTTGAAATGTATTGTACAATGGAACAAATCAGAAGTACCAATACAAGGGCAATAGTGCCAAGGGTCAACAATCGCATTTGCCCTTCATGGATCATAGAGGCATCAATGTCCATACCAAAGTAGGCATAGACACCTCCAGAGGTATCTTTCAACGGATAGAGAACTGTCAGCCATGTGCCCACTTCATCTGAGTATGGTTTTGTTAACGTGATCTCTCCTGACTTGGTCATGTCTTTAATGGCATTAACAATCTGGTCAGGCTGAGCCAACTTGTCCCCCATATTGAGTTCCAGGGAAGGCATAATTTCTTGAATGTGTGTTGGTTGGATGATCAGAGTCGTTTTATTTCCATCTTCTAGTTCCGTGCCAAAAACATAACCCTGAGACACGTTTGGATTATACACCGAGATGTTGTCTACGAATTCTGTCATCTTTTTTTGAATGGCTGATGTAGCATTTGTATTTTTAAGTGCATCTTGTACGTCGTTGGGGTCCAACTGACCCGCCCAAGAATTCACTAGTTTAACGGAATCTTTTTGCAACTGTTGGCTTAACACTTGCCCTTGGATGAAGTAACTTGATGCGATTAACACCACACCTAAAATAACGCTGGTCAAGATTGTTCCCCACAAATTTTTTACCGAGATGCTCATGTTTTTCATCTAGTTGGCCTCCTAATTTATTGTAACTTGTCCACTCCGTATCAGTATTGTTTAATATCACCCACAAATTATACCAATAGAGACCGGGTCTTGTCAATAAGGTTTTGTTGTACTTTATACTGTCTTCCCACAGTTTTTCCAGTACATGCTACAGCATTTTGACCAACAGGTTTATAACAGAAAAAGAGGAGTGCGTATGCACCCCTCTTTCTGATTTAGTTCTTATATGTTTTTGCTGCCAATAGTTCGACACAATGCTGTTTTCCAGCTGCGCGTGCGTAATCCTCTGCCGACCGTCCGTGCACATCAAGGTGTGTCACATCTGCTCCCAGGTCTACGAGCTTAGCCACGATTGCACTGCACCCTAACTCTGATGCGTGCATCAACAATGTTTTATTTGTTGTGTACTCCACTGTCATGTGAGCCAAGGGAGTTTTCGTCATCGTTACCATAGCTTCGAACACTTTACCTGCATTTAACAACTGTGCCACCATCACACCATTACACATACTACAACACTCCTTAGATATAATATATTTATTTGCACTTATTTTATCACCCGATTGTATGTAGGTCAATCATTGGAGCTTGGCAAAGATTTCCAGAAGCGTCGATGCATAACAAGACTCTTTTTTGGGAAAAATATAATTACCAACACAACAAATTTTAGGGGGAATTTATAATGGCTGATCGTCAAACTATGAAAGACCAAATTGCTTCTCAAATGGGCGTAACTTTTACGTCTAAAGAGCAAAACCGCAACCTGACTGCTGCACAATGTGGTCAAGTAGGCGGAGAAATGGTAAAGCAAGCTCTTCGTCAAGCTGGTTTTACTAACAAATAATAGTCACACTGAGGAGGGTGTGGTGTAAGTGATGGGCATTGCCATACCCTAGCCACATCCTCCTCAAGAGGCACATTGCTACACGCAATGTGCCTCTTACATATGTACAAGGAATTCTTCAATAACTTTTAACATGTACGTATCCTCATCTGTTTTAGCTATGTCTAGGACAGTCTGGTCTGCACGGTTTTTAGCAGAAATACTCGCCCCGTTATCTATTAGAAGACGCACCAGGGATGCATTTCTCTGAGCAGTAGCTATCATAAGAGATGTGTTCTCCTCTTCATCAGGTAAATCTACATTAGCACCATACTTTATCAGCATGGAGACTAAGCCAATATCATCTTTCAATGTTGCCATGGTTATGACTGAAGCTTTGTCAGAACCAACGAAATTTGGGTTCGCACCATACTGTAATAAAAGATTGTAGACTTCTGTCGATCCCCAAACTGTTGCTTGCATTAGGGCTGACCAAGAGTCAATGGAATGCATATTTGGATCGGCTCCAGCTTCCAAAAGGACCTTTACCATAACTGTATTTTGCATTTTACATGCATATATAAGAGCAGTGAATCCATCTCTATCTTGCATGTTCACATCCGCACCATAAGTTATTAGCAACTCTACTATGGGTAAACAATTGTCTATAACTGCTTCCATAAGAGAAGTGCCACCATGCCTGCACTTGGAATTGACTGCCCTATATCGTTTTAGTTGTTCCACAGCCAAGCATGCACCTAACATATCCCCAGATCGCATTACTTCCCACAATTTATTTCGATATTTAGACATATCCTCCTGCACCTCCCCTAGGTTGGTAAGTCCATTATAACATGTATAACATACTGTAGTCAATACTCGACGCTTACCAGAAAGTCATTTGTAGGACAACAGTGTTATTTACTGGGTGAAGTTTCCATTTGACTAACTTCCTAACAACATGTTATAATAAGAAGGACATAGCTGTGAGGAGTGTGTGGACATTGTTTTCATATGAGTTAGCTACTAAATACATAGATCAAGGCTTGCTGGCCAGTACATATCATCAAGACATAGCAGGGTTTGACATCACCCTCAGTGTTGAAACTTCAACATTTTTATATGCCTCTGTGTGGAACCGCATGTATGTGCAAGCACACATCAAGGGGGCATGTGTCGATTTCCGTTGCCCTCTAGTATTTGCATTCGAGGTTAGTGACCCCGATTTCGAGGAAAATCCGCAATCTGTATGGGCAGATCTGTGGGGTGTGGCAATGACTACACTTCTTACACCGGCCGAAATGTTGAGAGAAGAGACAAATATCGTACCCCCTGTACAGCCGTTTGTGGCACTTCAGTATTTATGTTTTGCACATGTGGTGGGTCTTCGTTTAAACTACTTGTTTGAGATATATGTTTATTTACTAAGAAATGAGGCTGGTGTGAGCAGACCCTTGCTAAATACGATCCATAGCATCTTGGCTCCATATGAAACGTTTATAATAGATACAGACCAATTTTTCGGTTTCTCTTTCGTATCGGAAGAACAGCTTTATAACTTGGGCATGATTTCTGACCATAATGGTATGTATTATACGGTCGACATACTAGATCCGCTCTTCCTAGATATGGTAGTTGCAAGCCGACGCCACTTCTGTGGAGGTTCAATTCGACCGACCACTTTATAGTACGAACACTCCTCATCCATCCTCGACTAGTCTATTGACATGTCCTTCTTTCCATGATTTAATTTGAGTAAATACATGTACATGGAGGAAAGATATGGAGCAGTTAATCAATGCAAATTCTAAAATAAAAAACGCAAGTACACGTGCACAGACAACCTCTATGAGCCCAAGCGAGATAAAAGAGATGCTAGTGGATATAGAAACTACCATCAAGGGCATCCGGTTCCCACGTGTGCCAAATAAAGAGGATGCAGTGAACAGGTCAATGCTTATTGAAGAAATAACCATCGGTTATGTACGGCTAGAGTACTTATATCTCATGTTTACTAATTCTACAACCAAAGAATTTAGTCAATTTGCCATTAAGCGCTCCAAAGAAGTTAAAAAATGGATAGGATAACAAAAAAGGACCCCATAAAAGGGGTCCTTTTTTTATTAGGTGTATCGTTCCAAACAGTCTAGTATTTCTTCCTTTTCGATATATCCCCTGTAGTGTGCATTGAAATAAGATTCCAGCAAAGAAAACTTGTCTTCTGTGCTTACATTATCACCGAGCACGTTTGTGATCTCGCTCGAAATACTAATTGAGTACTTCTTGGCTGTAATGAGTGCTCTAAGCACATTTTGCAGCACATCCTTGTGACTATTTGGGTTTCTCCACCATGTAATTTCATTTGCTAACACAGACTTGGAAAACCCAGTGTCTAATACCTCGCCGTTTTGAAGATCACATAGGATAGCATCTGTGCTAAGAAGTGGTGCTTTTAGCACACTCTCAATACGTAGAGGCAAGTTGTCTTCTTTTAGGATGTGCATGGCTGCGATAGTCCATATATCCGCTTCAATACCATCAAATAAAACTTTATAACCTCCAAAACTGTTCTTCTTCACTTTACATCCAGAAAAGTAGATATCCAGATCTATGTTTGTAGAATCTACTACAATATCCAGATCCCTGGGCTGCTTTCCAAGGTACCCAATATCACGAACAGCCCCACCAAGTAGGTAAATCCGTCCCTCTGTCTGCAGATTGCTTAAGACTCGGGAGAGGTTTGGATCCTTCTGGGCGATGTCTGCAAACCCATCTCTTACATTATATCGTAATACGGACAATACTGTCACCCCCGTCTAAGAATGCACAAATTGTAACATGCAAGACAAGTGTGGTCAATATCATGTACTACTTATATATATAAATGTCAGCGTTGCATCCATGTATATTGATAGCATTTGCTAGGTATATGCATCCCTTAGTGGAGAAACGATCGTATTCATGCATACTTAATAACCTATGTGTCAGTATAAATCGATGAGCACCTGACACTATGTTTACTGATATCGGTGAGAGGTACCCTAGGCGTCTACTTAACTCAATCTCATTAGTGTGTTGGAGAATTTGTTCGTATAGTGACTGCGCATAGTCATCTTTGCACAGATGTACTTTCTGGTACGGAGTTAGAAGGATCGGACCTGTAGGAGTGTGGAGAAACATCAAATTGTCCTTGACCACACCTATACAATACGATAAGGGATAATCTATATATGTGATGGGTGAGTTGTGCTGAACAATCTCACTTGATAGCATCCGTTTCCAATAAACTAGATCCACATATCCAAGTTGAGGATCATTGTAAGTCCATAATTGTCTAGCGTCTGTTATGCCATATACAGAGTCCCAATAACTTTCTATTTTTCCTCTTGCCCATTTACTCGTTTCAGGACTGAGTTTAGAAGCCACAACAGGTAGAAAAATGTATGCCAATTGTTCCTCAATTGTATAAAACGCCAGTACATCTTCCGTCACACCATTTGGGTTCTTAATAACAACAGCTCGCATTTGATAACATCTCCTGCCTACAAAGCTACAATATTGAGTGTCGGCTTGTCAACTTTAGCACCATGTTGAATCAGAATGTCCTTGATCTCTATATGTCCATATGCTTTTGCTAAGCTAAGTGGGGTCCATGACACACCAGCATGTGTGAGTTCTTCAGAATTATTTGGGAGCGCTCCGCATTCCAGCAACCTGATTGCAGCCTGTTTATTTCCCTTCATGCACGCTAGATGTAGGGCAGTCCACCCAGCATTATCTCTGGAATTCACATCCACACCACACTCAAGTATAGCATCTAGTACCAACTTTAGCAAACTCCCACCTGTATTTTCATACTCGCATATGTTAGTTGCATAATGAAGGACTGTCCGTCCGTCGTTATCACGAGAGTCTAAACTTACTCCTTGATGTATAACCATGTCTATTGTATAGGGGTCGTTGAGCACACAAGCAGCCATAACTAAGGAAAGTCCTTTGCTGTCCTTTTTATTTGATTCTTCAGATATAAGTTGTTGCACCTGCAAGTACCTCTGAACGCCATCATTTGTTTTATACAGGTTAGACAAGTAAGAAATCCAATCTTTCATAATACCACCCCGTTTACATTTGTAAACAAAGTGAAACATGATGTTGACTCTCCGGTCAATGTCTTACGCACAAAACTGCATCTACATGCATACAATACAAAATAAAATGTTACATGGTATGTTACAAGTATTGAGACTTAAGTCGGTGTATGGTAGAATAGAGTATAATACTAGAGATGAAGAAATTGGTCATCTATCTGGAGAAAACAGATCAGGAGGTGCACAGGATGTCCCACCCAATGAATCGGCTGAAGCGTATAATCATAGAGAACGAGAGACTCTCACTAGACAACGCAGAAAGTGTGGGAATAACTGACCCCGCCTGTGATGTGTGCTCGGATCTTTTAATCCAAAGTATAGTTCATGGAGATGAAGCGGAAATATGTCATATAGTTGCTGCAGGTGCAGACATCAACTATTGTGACGGAAATGACATCACCCCCTTAATAAATGCCATCCTACTTGACATGACCGATATGGTGGAGGTCTTACTAGGCCTGGGTGCATACTCAAACCGATCCGCCAAAGACGGTATTACTCCTCTCATGCATGCGGCGATGAGAGGAAATGCAAGAGTGTGCGACATGTTAATCAAGGCAGGGGCCTCCCTAGATGCCGAAGATGTGATGAGTCGGACAGCATTACAATATGCTTGCATATATAACCAGGCTGAATGTGTCAAATTAATGTTAGATAGAGGAGCACACATTAAAAGATTGGATGAGAAAAATAACTCACTACTACATTTGTGCGCGACGCACAATGCCCTTCATGTCACTAACCTATTAGCTAATCATATTGATTTGGATATCAGGAATGATCTGGGGCACACAGCTTGCATGACTGCTCTGATTTGTGGTAATATAGATGTACTATACACTCTGATAGATAAAGGGGCATGTCCAAATATAGGTGACAATATGGGTCGCACACTACTTCATATGACGTCTGCTTTAGGTGATCTGCATACATCTGAGTTTTTGGTACAAAGGAAGTGTGATCTGGGGTCATTTGATATGTATGGTAGAACTGCCATCATGTATTCATATGCACACAGGTCAATTGTAGAACTACTACTGGACAATGGCGCGGACCCGAGTGTGTCAGATATAGAGGGGTATACCATATTAGATCTTATATTTATATATACTAGGGGGAATAGAAGAAAAAGAGATGAGTATCTTCATTTAATTAAACGCATAATATTGGTAGGTGCTACAGCGAGGTATTCATCCCTAGCATATGATGAAATCAAAATATTGATCTGCGTTCGAATGAGGACTCTAATTCATTCACACAAACACATAAATACAAAAAATGAGTAAGAGCTATCTGGCTAGCTTTTACTCATCATTTAGCAACATTGTCGCTGTTTTCCCAGAGATATTGGCATTTAAATTCGTGGTAACAGAGAACAAATATTCTACTAATGGATGATCCTCTTCACAATACATGCAAGCTAAATGTAAAAGGGTATTACCTCCTCCGTCTGTGTCGTCAGGACTTATACCCATTTGCAGAAATGCCCCAACTGCTTCTACACCACTTTCCCGCTCATGTGTCCGGATATATAAGTGACACGCACTTTCCCCATTCAGCCACAAAGATTGTACTTTGTACTTTGAAACCGACTTTATCAATTCCACCGAAGCATATCTTGCTATATGAAACAACAGAGGTTCTCCATCTATGGTTGTATCTAGGTGAAGGCTATGGTTTAGAAAAACTTCTATCATATCATCGAAACCAGCTTGAACAGCAGCAATAAAGGCTGGCGTACCATCTTTGTCTCTGTTCAGGGGATACAATGCTATTAGATCCAGAAAATCTTCCATCTCGTTTTCCATAACAAATTCGAGCACATCGGAATGCATTGGAGATATACCATACTCTAGTAGCAATTTGGTCATAGTCAAATCTGCATTTACCAATGCTAGTTTCAGAGGAAAATTTTCCGTTTTACTGTATACATAAGGGTTGCATCCTGCTTGGAGGAAAATCTCTGTTAGATTGTACATAGAATTTGCTACAGTCGTCTCTAAGGGAGATGGTGTCACATTCACATACATTCCATAGTCAATCAATTTTTTGCAAATATCCGCATTTGGGCTCAACAAACACTCATTCACCACATATCTAGGTTTGCAGTCTACAATTGTCATATCTATGTTGTTAGTGATTAGCAAATCCACCATGGACTCATTTTCTTCATACACAGCATAATGTAATACTGAGTCACCTTTCGAATCGATTACATTGATGTCAGTTCCAAGAGTGATCATCATCTCCACAGTCACCCACAAATCCCTAATTGCTGCCCACACAATCATAGGCATATCATCTATGTACCCATTCAGATCTAATCCTTGCGATACTGCCAGTGCTATCTTTAGAGTGTCCTCACTCTCAAGGACTTCCTTAGCAAAGTGTTTTTCCATCGTCTGAACTCCTTAAAAGAAGTAATGTCTGTGGTCGTGACCATTTTTAGTATCGTAACATAACAACTATTTTCAAGTCAAGTGGCAGTAATGCTGTCTGAACAACATAGAATTGACTAGATCTTACGTAGAATGCTATAATTGTCTTTATTCATGATGGAGGATATGTGAAATGTGGAAAAAATTATGGCTGTGGGTGTCCTACCTTATAATTGGCATATCAGTGCTTGCTGCTATTAGGTTTGGATTGGCTATTTTCCCGGCGCTCGTAATCATGCCTGCGTACATCGCGGCAATGTCTACAGATTCGGGAACGACAGATCAAGCGATGCTTCTTTTATGGGGTGGCTATGCAATAGAAATTGTTTGGATTGTGCTTCTGATTCTCTCTATTATAACTGTAGCACGACATCGTACACATGTAAAGGACCATCCGAAAGAAGTGGATTTGTCGAACGTGCCAAAAGATGGGCGGGTAAAACCGTAGTTATGTGCTAGGATATGTTCTGAAACATAAAAGAGGGTTGGCGTGGTTGCCAACCCTTTTTTTCTTGTTTAGAACAACCCTTTCTTGGTTCCATATAAGTAAGCACATAATAGTTGAGCATCATCTGACACTAACAACTCCTCAGGCGTGATCCACTTAGTAAAGCTATCTTGCGCATCTGTACCAGATAGTTCTCCTTGAGTCAGCCCACTGACGTCCACGGCGAATAAGTACTCAACTGTATCAGAACCCTTGTTTGGGCGTACTTTACCTAGGAAGACTAAAGACTCTTCGCTAGACGCAATCCCACCTTCTTCTAAAAGCTCGTTAAGCACACATCCTTCCATGCTTAACGTGTCCATATTGTCAAATCCACCGACAATCAAGCCCAATTTAGCGTCATCTCCGTGTGCGGCACAGATCTCATACCTACCTAGAAACTCTACCGATCCGTTCATTGTACGATATGGCAGAACACCCACACCAATACCATTGCACCATGGGTTATGTGCAAAATGACGGTACTGTCCCGTTGGGACCCGACGAGAATAAATATTAATGAATTGGCTCTCTTTAACAGGAACCATACTACCGTAAGGTTCTGCACGCATCAATTCCATACGAATTTTTTCGTACATGGGATGCAAAGACTTTGGTGTGTAAGAGGCCCATTCACGAAAATCGTTGTTGACCAGCATTTTACGTAGCATTGTAGCCGATACATTAACCTCACTACGGGGTACCACTACCATCTCCACACCTTCTATGGCTTCTGGAGAAAACCAGTGGGCTCGTCCCTCATCGTCTCCGTACACCATGTATTTCAGCACGGGTTGTCCTGGCATACGAGTAATCTCTTCGTTCACATGATCTAGTAAATATTGGCCCCACGCATTACTATGATCATCCTCGTGTGTCAAATCCAGCAATGAGCTAAAATGGATGTTTGCGATATTGGCGCAAGCTGCTTGAAGCATGCTCATGCGGAACTTTCCTGAGAATGGGTTTCTCAGGGTACCTTGCTCTTGAACAGATCCGATAACCACCAAAACGCGGGTGGCTTTTTGGGCCGCACGACGAATCAGCTCTACATGCATGTTATGTGGCATCTGGAATCGTCCGATAACCAATGCTAAAGTGTCCATAATGTTACACCCTTCCTTCTAGATCAGTAATGTATTTAAGTGCATCCCCTGGGTTATCTGCGAATTGAATTTGTGCCATGGATTCTCTATATAAGAACCCTGCGTCAATAAGAGGTTGCAACGCTCGACTGAATATTTTGTTTGTATCAATAAGTACGAGAGGCTTATATAGCTCGTTTTCATAACTATAGGTCAGAAAGTTGAATATTTCGTCCATGGTGCCTACACCGCCAGGCAACGCTACGCAAATGTCAACAGTATCATAAATATACCTTTTCCGTGCACTAAAGTCTGTAAAAGTTTTGCAGTCCCTTAATCCCTTCATCTGCATTCCGAGTTCCACATGTCTTTCCACTATGGCTCCATCAATATTAGGGGAGTGAGAAAGAAACGAAGTTGCAAATATATGTTGCAACCCCGTGTTTTCACCACCATAAAGCACACTAACATCTTCTACATTACCAAGAATGTTACCCAACTGATGTGCATGTGAAGCCGGTGTCCATCCTTCGCCGTTTCTGGAGCCAGCAAATACACCTATGGTAATCATTGGTACTTCCTCCGGAACGTCTCCATGAGAGAAATGATATCTCCGTCCAGGTTAATTCTTTCTTGATTCACTCGCCCGTCTTGGTCTTGTTTGAGGGCTACATCACGACGTTTCACAAAATCAGCATCGCTGTTGCAAGGAGTGTATACAGGCTCTTTATGCCCTTTACTTGGATCATATTCATAAACAGTCTCATACAAACTTTCTTCTCCCTGTCCTTCAGGCACTACAGTCATTTCACCATTGCGAAGTACTACATCTATATTTCCTGGAATGCTACGTTTAAATGTATCTGCAGAGAATTTCATACGTGGGGCTTTATTAGAAAAAGCGGTTTTCATGGCCCATCCGTGTGTATCGCGTTGCAGGTCATTGTAGAATCCCGAGCCAATACCGTAGGAGAGATATTCTACAGGAATGCCCAATTCAATTAGTCTTTGGTCATATGCTTTGGCTTTTTCAAAGTCCATGCCTTCACCTATGATGGCGCTGAGGTTAGTGCGGTTTCTTCCTTTGATATGTGTATTGTAGATATCAATGGCCTGGTCAAATACGGGCCCACTGTCTGGTCTGGCTACAAAGTGCATGTTCAATTCGTCTGCTCTGTGGAGGATGGTACGCATGTGCCGATGGATAAAGTTTTGTGGATCATATGTGTCAATTGGATACGCCACAATTCTGGCTCCTTTTTCATGCACTTTTTCCATCCCATACAGTACACCTTGTAGTTCATCATCAAACTGTTGTGTAACTTTGTGGCCAGAGGCAGGAATGCTTCCCATGTCTGCGCTTGGCGCTTGGGACATGATTACCATATCATCTGTGCCATAAAGGAATGTAGACCAGTTTAGCGCCCCTTTTATTCCGTCTGCAACAGAACGATGTCCACGGGCACCAAAGCTGTGGAACTTGGTTTTGATGACATCCCAAGGCAGATCGAAGCGCTCAGACAGATATCGTAAGTATTTATACATCTCATAAGAACGAGTTAGACAAGCCGAGTCAAAAGAAGCCATCATAAAAAGGGGTTCCCACCATGTACCTAGTTCTCCAAAGTCTTCCACAGTATTTCGAACTTGCGCAACAGGTGTGCCTGCTGGACACCAAGTACCTTCTGGTAGCATCTGAAATTTCAAAGGTATGTTGCCATCTAGTTCTTTGACTACACGCATAAACATTTCTTTGGGGAAGTGGCCATTCTTCGATTCTATTACTTTGTGTGCTTCCCACACCAATTCTTCCGTCACTTTAAGTGTTAGGGGTTGTAGAGCAGCTTTTCTGAGTCCGGACAAAAATTGCCCTTTGGTTCTATTATACATATGTGATGTTTCAAAGTCCACGTTCTCTTTCATGATACCGTGGTATTGACTGTAATAATCACCCAACAATATGTGGTTGCCGTAGTCTTCAATCATGGTAACATCCTCCTAAGATTGATTTTGTGTGATGATGTTTATTTTTGTGTCTCTCTCTTCAAATTTATATAAGGTTACTGGCACTGTAGAATGTTCAGTAGTTGTCATTTCAGTCCCTTTATCATCCAAAACAGGAGTAACAAATTTTTTCTTTTTAATGAAATCACGTGTGAAGTTATTGCGTGTTACATCTAACTCAGGCAACACAGCCTTCCAAGCACTTAGTAAATACCCAGAAGTGAAGTGTGGCGGCAAGAAATGCTTGATGAGCAATGTTGTTCTTGCTAGATGCCGTATTTCGTCTACAGCGACACTCAATGTTTCGTTGTGATTGAATGCCAAATCCATACTTAATGCCTCTTCAACAGGAACAATCATGACATCCGAAATATTTTTTCCTGCCTTCAAAGATGTAAGAGACATCCGATCTGCGACAACAAGATAGCATAAGCTTGGAATCCATCCGCGAGGATCCTCTGAGTAAGTTACTCGAAATTGCCAAGACTTCAGACCTGGGCCGATGCCTAGTTTTTCATACATTTTGTCTACAGCACCCTCATTAATGGTCTTATTTGGTTGAGCAAGTGCTCCTGGCAACGCCCATTTCCCGTAAAATGGATCATCTGGGTTCCCTCGTTTGGCTAATACGACGCTAAGTTTGAATGTAGGTATGGTTCGGCGATTATCTGACCGTTCCTCCGGTACTAAGGTAAACACCGCATAATCTAGGGCAAAAGCTTCGGGTTTGATATGCATCTTATTGCCTCCTTTCAATATCAATATTATCATGGTGATACCATCTAGGTCAAGTAATATCTGCCACCTCCTTGTGTATGTGCATATGGGGACCCTTCTTAAAAAGCGCTTACGCGGGCTCAATTTATTGGAAGGGGTTGCCAGAAGGACAAGTTTTATGTTATAATGAGAATACAAAAGACGTGTAAGGAGTGTGTGTCTATATGCCACAACCATTGAATGAGGTACAATTCGTTGCTAAGACTAACGCAAGTATAGCTGCACAGGTAACTGCTCAGTTGGATAAGACCGGAGATATGCAGGATGCAATTGGACAAGTTGCTAAGGACCTAAATATCCATCCGGATATTGTAGCCAACCACTACAAGAATTGTGCTGGGGATGGGAAAAAAAGGAAACCAGATTCTTTCCATATTGATGGCTGGGTGCAGGATGTAATTAATCTGCTTGATCAAGACAAGGACATGCTCTTGTATGACGCGTGTCAAGTTGTTTTTAATCGAGCTGAGGCAGAAGGAGTAGAGCTCCATGTTGAATCTGCACAACGGATGTCCAATCTCTTTGGAACATTTGTAGGTCGTGGTTCGGTTAAGTACAATATCTTTAGTCGCGTTAAGAATAAGATATCAGACCCTAAACCACCAAGTGCAATTCGTGCTGCTGACTCCAAGCGTATGGTTCGTGAGTACTTGCGCCTTAATCACTTAGGTGTTCGAGATAAAACAGAGATGGTTAACAAAATCGTCAGGTTTTTCCATCATAAGTACCCTGCTCCTATTGTGGAGGAATTCCTATCAAAACAGGAAAAATGGGATAGAATAGTCGGCTAAATAAAAGAGGAAGTGCATCGGCACTTCCTCTTTTTATGTTAAACTACAGGACGGAACTCGCCATCAACCAAATCTTGGTGCCACACCTTGCATCTATTTTTAAAGGAAGTGTCTAAAGGTGCTGTCTCAGTGATCTGGTGCGGAACTAGACACCGATTTATGATGTTATATAATATCTGTGTGGTCGCTTGTGTTCTCACCCCGCCACCATAGGCTTCACCTGCAAAAGTACCACTCCCCAACATAATCGCTACTTCACTCAAGTCCTCTAGAATATTACCCCGCACTATTGTTGATTGTGCATTTTTGATGCGTAAACCATGCCTACAATGGGTCACCACATTTTCTAATATCCTGTTGTTAAAAGAGCTAGGCTCCAAAGATATACCATAGCTCGAACATTTGCTGATTCTATTCCCTTTGCATGTCAAGTTATCGGTTGTCCATGTACTTGCAGAATAATAAACACCTAGGGCAAAACCGGAGATAGTGTTATCAGACACTACACATGTTTTTACGGAGTCTCCATAACCAACAAGTACACCATGTCCTGTACCAATGAGGTCGGAACGACTTTGCACGATTTTGTTGCCCGAGACAGTAGTGTTTTCTGTCCTAACCATAATACCCTTGCCTACTACCACCGCTCCTGTAGATTTTCCTACATCTACAATGAAATTGTTTGTTACCAGGTTGCCGACTTCTAGACTAAGATGGCTGTTGATCTTGTCCGCACCTACACGAACTAATATACCAGCATAGGCGGTTCCGTCTCCTGTATCATGCAACGCACAATTAGATATATAGTTCGAATTAATGAGAACACCGTGGTTTGCCCTTACATAAATCCCCGCTTCTCTGCAATAGCTAATGTGATTATTAGAAATGATGACCTCCCTTATATGTGTAATAGCATTAGAAAAATCTTGATAAGACCCCTTATACACCTTTATGCCTTGATGCGGCCCTTTGATAATATTGTTTGTGATAGTAGTTGCTGTTGTATTTCCACCTTGTGTAAGTACTTCGATACCTATCCTTAGACCCACACTAAGACAATGATTGCCCGATATAACGGCTCCATTCTCCGTCAGAGGTATATCTTTTTGTTGCACCCACCCAACAATATCTCCAGTCTGTACTCCTGCTATAGGCTCATATGTGTCATTATAAAATTGGTCTATCGATTTGCCTTGGACCTTTGAACATAAGTAGTTACCTACTATGGAGTAATCCTGGCACCCTGTCCTCACTATTCCTTCTGAATAATCTTGCATGGTGCAATTTTGTATCTTGAATCTTTCACACTTGAATAAATGTAGGATACAATTTCTTTCTGTCTTATGCCAACTCCGTGTCAGCGGGTATCCTAAGTGGTGTGGCAGTCCACTGAATGATATATTTTCTATCATGAAGTCCGTTTCCTCATCAGCTATGACGACTGTCCATAACTTAGTAACGTCGGATGGGTTCCTTTTAATACTTGCGGGTCCCACCCAATCTACACCACTTTTCTTAACAATAGATTTGTCCAGAATCACTTCGATCTGTGGAAATTTTATGACACTCTTTACACCGGTCTGCACCCATGCTGCGTGTGCTGCATCTTCCACCTCTTGTAAGGCACGCGTCCAGAATAGTTCACCTTCCAACTTATTTGGCGTATACACAGTCATATATACTCCTCCCTTGGCATGTATTTTCCAAGAGAGTATACCACATGTTGGCGTGTCCGCCAATAATTGCACACTATATAAAAAAAGGAGCCCACAGGAAGTGGGCTCACTTATACACTATGAAACCTGGAAACACCAAATCCTTGTGAACGACAGACATGCCCTCTGTAAGTTTCTCATTCCCTTTCAGGTAGATCCATACCTGACCAACATTGGGAATACTGAAGCAATCCATGGACCTCGGACGTACATCTGCTGGGGCTACGTTAAACAATTCGGCCAAGGCCAATCTCTTTGCACGAGGAGTATCATACTCTTCGAACCCTACACTGACTGTAGTTTTCTCTGCGTTTTTATGTGTTTCGCCACCTACTAGCCTCCGGACAGTATGTCTGTGTACCCGGAATAGGTCCGCCACCTGTTGTTGGCTGAAACGCAATGCATAAAGACGTTTCATATCTCGTTTCTGGGCATCCGTCAGGACAGTTCTCTTACCCTCATTTGACTCGTTGACCTTCTGTTGTTTGTTGACCAGAATGCTAATGTGTGCAGGTATGTTGTCTCCTAACGTGCATGTGGCAAATGTAGGATCTGTAAGCACACTTGCAACAACAGCCACATCGACATTGAATATCGAAGACAGCATGGCAACATCGAAAAGCCCTGAGTCAAATAAATACTTTATCTCACTGACCTTACGTATACTCAACTCACACATGATCCATACCTCCTCGCTAATATTCTTTGCACATAACATCGTTCCACACCCAAAAAACTTATCGTACTTATATTATAACACGGGGATAGAGCACAGATCAAGTAGAGAACACATTGACATTTTGCAAAGAAACATGTTTAGATAATGTCAATGTATAGGAGGGGTGCGTGTGCCCAAGGCATATAGAGACACATTGTTTGACATTGTAGAAAGGACTCCATTGAAAGGGATCCGAGTTAATAATTATATTGTATACGATACATTGGCATCACATCTTGGGTATATAGTAAGTAGACACCATCGTCTATGCCGGGGCATAGATGCGGAATACATTGAAAGGATCAAGGCATGGGTGGAAGCGTTGGCTGTATATGGAGCAACTATAAAAAATAAGAGACTCTTCTATGTTTTGGATGACAGCCGATTTTTTGTAGTATTCCGGAAGACGTCTGATGTGCACAAAACCTACACGATACCGGTGTGTCTACCAAGGTCTGAGTCTGGTTGGGGAATGCCTAGTGAAGCAACATTTCGGGACGTCCACGCTTATGTCCGTCTTTTGACAGGGTTGTTGGGAACGGAAGATGTTGGCGAAATTTCTTTGATTTTAGCTAATGATGTCGATTCATTTTGAGGTGCCCCCAGGTTTCTACCCCTACCAATACCGGATCTCCTATTGTTGACATGGCCGGATAAACTGGCACCATTATTTTACGTACGCTCGAGGGTATTCCAAAAATAGTATAAAGGTGGTAAGTGTATGTATTCTATCTGGATATATGTAAAATGTCAGTACTACTTTGACACATTGGATACACTCACTGAAATACATAAATTTTCGGATTCTGCGGGAATCCCACTGCCTGATATCGTAGTTGGTGAAAGACATTTTATCCACGACATTTGGCGACCTATGTGTGTCATGTGGCTTTGTGACAATCGCAAAGTGTCTGATGATCTATGTAAGTTAGTCCAAACACCAGATTTTCGAGTATCTATACTGAATGTGCAAAGCGAAACTACAGAACAATATAATATGTTCGATGAATGCATGACAAAAAACTTCGGTGTAGACTTAATATCGAGAAAAGTGTTGATAGAGGAGGGCAAAAATAAAAGGCACCACATGGTTCTTGCTTATCAACTATCTGTTGACGCCCAACATTTTGACAGATTAATGCTGGCAAGCAGATTAACTCAGTGAGCTTAGAATACGTATTTCCTTTTATAGATCCTTCGCCTCGATGAGTATCTAAGGAGCGGTACATACCAAGAATGAAGGGATGCTTAAGATGTCAAAGGGTGCGAACAAATTGACAAACGTATTCAAGGCGTGTTAAAATTTTCTTACAACACTCCTTATCATATATATATGATGCTGGCCACCTCAATATTGAGGTGGCCAGATCCGTGTCTAACTCTGCAAGGTATCATTTGCCTTCTAATTGATTCTTAAATAAATATCTCTTGTAAACATCGTCTGACCTAGTAGTACGTACGAAGTTCCCTCCATGGGTTTCCTTCAAAATGAAGATATCGCTACCCTTACCGATTATTACACCCTCACTATCTTCATAGCTGATGAATGGAATCTCCGTATCCACACATTTGAGTTTTTCCACTGCAAATCGTGAGACAATGGATTTGTGTGGAAAATGGCTGCACAATAGATTTCCTACTAGTATGTTGTAGCCAACCCAATCACCAAGACCCACATTTCTAATTAATTGGACTTCTTCGATGTATGATTGAATGTCCATCTCTGAGGCCGTATCTGAAACAACGAGTTGTATTATATCCGGGTATACGACATCCCACTGAGCGGGATACTCTAGTTTCAACATTTCTAGAATCTTTTCATAAAATGTAGTTACATCTGCAAAATGTTCATCTTGAACCATACAGTCGCACTTCAGTGATATATTTCCGCCCAATATACCTAACTTCACTAGACCCTTCACTCTAACAGCCATGTTTAAAGAGTTGGCATAATTCGCTGTAAAGGATCCTGGAACCAAGTGAACAGATACTGAATGTCCATTTTGCAGTTTCCGACAGTAGGTTTTCATGTTTGTTGCATATGATTGGAGGGAACCAATAAGATAATCAGGCACACCTATAGAATAATTGTTGATCAACGAATCATGCAAATTACGTAACTCTTCGTGTGATTTTCCGTTTTCATGCAACTCGAGTGCCTTTTTCAAATACTCTGGCGGGATAGAAAGCGCATCACGCAACATTCTTTTATTTATTTCGGACACAATCAACACTCCCTATACATTGGTTTGTTCCGTCAGTGCCATCAGCAAAACGATATGGCCACCCTGGACAATTAGGATGGCGACATCTTACATGCTGATACAATGTATTTCTTATTGCATAAGTTTACCCATCAGTTGGAACTCTGCATACTCCTGTGCTATTTTTGCAGATATTCTTTGGGAATTAAACCTAACCCACTCTTCGGGAACACATACCCAACCCAATTCTTCTGATTTTATATAATACCTATCTTTGCTATCTACGAAAAAATTCTTCCCGTCATATATAGGCTCATCAGAAAGACCAAAGTGTACAGATGTATTACGTGGGTTTTTGACAAAATCGTAGTGAGATGTTACTGAGTCCGCCCATCCAGGGATATCAACCTCTTCCTTTGTTTTGGACCCACCTAAGTCAAAGAAAAAACGTATTGCCTTTTTGGTGACCCCCTGTCCATCTATCAGAAACCGGACACATATTGCAGTGACAGAGTTCTCTGTTTGTTCTACCACTTGAGAAATATAGAGATTGGTCCCCGTTTTGTTTAAACCTCGAGGTATTTTCACCGATCCATCACTTGTTGCCGTCGGTTCATGTTGATGATTTACATATGCAACAGAAAGTTTCTTCTCATTTATGCTCTCAACATCTTCACCTTTAAGATATCGAAATGGTTTTGAGTTCCCACTACGTATATGCCACAAATCCAAATCTTTTTTGTCTCGCTCTAAACATAAACCTTGGAATTCTGTTCGTCCACTTACCCTGTTGGTCAAATCGATTATAATTCGGTTTTTCGATCTAGCAATCTCAGTTACTTTGTAAAAACAACGAAATACTGGCGAATCAATATACATCTGATCTAGGCATATCTGTATTTGGCCATTTCCAAAATCTTCTTTCAAGCATTCTTCTAACAACATAACACCTGCATCGAATTGGAAAGTCATGTACAATAAGCGTCGGAATTCATGAGAAAATACAGACACATCGTATATGGAACCAAAATTAACCCAATTCTGGGATGCCACACGGATATACTTTTCTTCAGTGTTGAATATATGTGCCATAAATCGAGCAATATATTTCGACTTATCCAATCCCATCACCCCCACACCATAAAAACACCAATATACACACAATACAACACTCCTTAAATTGTTTATATATATAATTTTACCATATAGAGAGTAAAATGTGCAATATTTGAGACCTGCTTGAAAGAGTGGAAATACCCGCCTATACTCATGGATCGCCTCGCGCCTCTAGTTCCTTGACGAGAAAAGTGTAAGTGTGATATAATGCTCATGAAAAATGCAATAGAACTGGCGAGGTGGGGATGGTATGTATCACAAGGATGTGATGCCTTATGACTTTAGGAGGACAACAAGATTCTCCAAGGATCACCTGCGAGGACTAAGCCGTATTTTCGAAGAGTTTTGCCGTCAGTTCTCCACCTATATGACTCGCACACTGAAAACACCTGTGGATATAAAGGTGAATCACATGGAACAAGGTACATTTGGTGAGTATATGGCAGGAACCCAATCAGATCTTCTTTATGGCACATACATGGTTTCCCCAATGCAAGGCAGACTCATAGTAGACTTAGAACCTACTATATACACTGTCCTACTGAATGGTTTGACGGGCGGAAAATACGATGTAATATTAACAAATCACAATCTCACAGATTTAGATATTTCCTTGATGCGTACAGTGTACGAAAACATGTCTTCAATGTTCAAAAGAGCATGGGAAAGGACATTTTGTATAGAGATGATGTTAGAATCTCTAGAGGTGTCACCTCAGTATATTTACCACATAGATCCTCACGAGTGTGTTATTATAGTCTGCATATGCGCAAGTACTAATACTTCCTCCGGCAAGATCAAATTTTGCTTACCTTACCACATGCTACACTCTACAATGGAACGATTAATAGTCCAGAACATCAGAATGCAAGAGAACACACAACGAGATAACTCTATGCAATTGCAAGCCCTCCTTTCTCCCACACCACTTGATGTGACGGTATTACAGAACCTTGGAAGTTTCAGTATAGGGTATATTACCACATTGCAGACAGGAGATGTAATCAAGTGTGTGAATTCCGCATACATGTGTTTTGCAGATATACCTAAATTTGAGGTCACACTGGGGAGACTAGCGGCAAATGTGGCGGTTCTTTTGGGAGAATCATATAAGGAAGGAGGTGACGATCTCCAAATGATGAATCCGTATATGTTGCCCTCGCTTGATGGTAAAAGTGTCAATTCGACACAGATATCCCCAGAGATGTTGCATGATATACCTTTAGAGGTATCTGTTCGTCTGGGTGCGACCAAGTTAAGTGTTAAAGATGTTATGGCCCTCACCAAGGGATCTGTAGTAAAATTGGACACCCTTGCAGGAGAGGAAGTTGATATCCTAGTAAATGGGAGAGTTATAGGAAAAGGCGAAGTCGTGGTCATTGATGACACTTTAGGCGTACGTATCACAAATATAGGATGAACTGAGGGTTTAATATGCGGGATATGGTTCTCTTTCTAGCTTTGACATCTCTGGCAAGCAAGGAAAACGTAATGGAAATATGCCTGATGCGAGAAGAGCATGGTATGAATTTCGATTTGTTAAGAAACCCAAGTGGACAGTCGCTTTTGACGTGGGCTACATCTCAACCTTCCACTGTGGAATTAGAGACTCTTTTACTCGCCGGTTTAGATCCCAATGTGGTAGATGACCAAGGTGTTACTCCTTTTGGCCTCGCCATAAGAGGTAAAGAGCCAGATAAGATCACCCTGTTAGTTAAATACAATGTAGATGTTAACCTTTCAGAGGAATTGACAACCATGTCGCCTCTTTTGATGGCCTGCCATACCCTAGATGAGCGCATTCTCGAGCTAGTGTATAAATCAGGTGGACGGTTTAACATTGAGAGTGAACAAGAGAGACGGCATATGGAGTCTTTACTATATCTTTGGAAACCAAATAATAATTTCGAAAAATTGAAAAAGGTGCTAGAAAAGAGTCTAAAGGCCTACCCCAGCGACGGGTAGGCCTTTAGACTATATTACATCCATCTCGACAATAAGTTGAGACAACTCTTCCAAACCAGCCATAGTCAAACAATTAGTGCGTCTGGAAAAGAATGGTGCAAGAACAATATTTGTTTCCTTAGTGCCCGTTTTTATTGTAGTTGTGGTAAAAGTCTTGCCTGAGCGTGTATGCATTGTCTTCCACACGGGAACTACACCAAAAGTTCTGACAATCACCACGGACAGGATGTGTCTTTTTTTAGTTGCATCTCCTACACCGATAAGAATCCTTGGGTGATACTCTTTAAGGATATGTCCCATCCCATTTAAGCGTGCTGTGACCCAAGGATAATATCCGTCAGTACAAGAACTTTCTATATCTCGCATCACTTTTTTACCAAGTGCCATTACCCTATTGTAGTCCCTCTTCACTATGTTGGCGTATGGCCAGTGGCTTATATTTGCCTTAGGCAGTGGTTTCCAATCGATCAGGGCAGTGTGTAGACCTTCAAACTCCCTATACATGCTTTTAGAAAGAAATGTGTGGACATCCTCTCGACCAAAACCTATATCAAACCATGGTTCATTTTGGTTTTTGAGAGACAATATCAGTCTAGCAGTATATGTGAGAAAATCAGATCTTAAATTAACATCAGCAAGTTCTTCTTCGTTTTTGTACCAACACACAGTTCCATCTGTGCCCAACTTATCCCGCATATCGAACCGTGTTTTCAGAGCGTCCTGTATACCAAGGCCATTCAACCCTTCTTCTATTCCAAAAAACAAAATATCAGACCTAGTCAGATCGCCATGTCCATATGTGTTTACCAACTGATGGACATCTAACTCAGATAAATATACACTTTCTTCTTCCTTTGACATATTTTACTCTCCTTACAAACCAATATAGTGTGCTTTCATTATACCACTCGAAAGCACACCATACAAGTGTTGTTTTTATAGGCCGAGTGATTGGAAGATATGATCTACATTAGTCATATGCCACTGTTCATTGAAACACTCCTCCAATCTGTCTAGCCCAACGTTACGGATTATTGTAGTATCTGCTAGGAGCAAGTCCTTGAATGACTTATCTAGATTCCAAGACTCCATAGCATACCTTTGTACCATATCATAAGCTTCCTCTCGGTTATATCCTGAGTCTATAAGGGTGGTCAATACACGACCAGAAAACACAACACCTTTGGTTGCAAAAATGTTGTTTCTCATTCGCTCCACATTAACAGTCATACCAGCAAGAATATTGTTGAATCTTTCCAGCATGTAGTCTACAAGTAAAGTTGCATCTGGTAGAATGATACGTTCAACAGAAGAATGGGATATGTCACGTTCGTGCCAAAGAACCATATCTTCTAATGCTGGGGTCACGAATCCTCTCACCACACGTGCTAACCCACAGATGCCTTCGCATCCTATAGGGTTCTTTTTATGTGGCATAGCCGATGATCCTTTCTGACCCGAACCGAACGGTTCTTCCACTTCTCTGATCTCTGTTCTTTGCAAGTTTCGTATCTCTGTACAGAATTTATCTAGGGATGTGGCTATAATTGCCAGTGTAGAAATGTACTCTGCATGTCGGTCTCGTTGCAAAACCTGAGTGGAAATAGGCGCAGCCTGAATGCCAAGCTTATTGCAAACTAAAGCTTCCACTTGCGGGTCTACATTTGCATATGTCCCCACTGCCCCAGAAACTTTCCCAAACTCCACACCCTCAGATGCATGTTGAAACCGCCGCATGTTGCGCAACATTTCTTCTCTCCACAATGCCAGTTTCAGCCCAAATGTAGTTGGCTCGGCATGCACACCATGAGTTCTGCCTATCATTGCGGTGTATTTATGCTTAGATGCCATAAGAGTCAGAGTGGATATTATTTTTTCTAAGCCATGCCGTAACAGTACATTGGCCTGTTTGAGAATAACACCTTGAGCTGTATCCACAACATCTGTGGATGTCAGTCCGTAATGAACCCACTTCCTCTCTTCTCCTAGGGATTCGGATACTGCACGTGTGAATGCTATCACATCATGTTTTGTTTCTCTCTCTATTTCAATCATTCTCGTTAGATCTATCTTGGCATTGATTGCTAGCTGCTCCATATCGTGTCTGGGAATAACACCCAAGTGGCACCAAGCTTCGCAGGCTGCCAACTCAACTTGCAACCATGTGTTATATCTGTTCTCATCTGACCAGATAAGAGCCATCTCATTTCGGCTGTATCGTTCAATCATATACATTCCTCCTATTGTGTCATTTTGCCATGTTATCATATAAAAATGATAGAGGTCAATCATTGGCGACACTCGAATCTGTCCCATGCAATTGACATGTAACGAGTTCTCGTGCTAAAATGTGGTACACAATACATCAAAGGAGAGGTAATATATGTCCCGCAAGAATTCTAAAAATAATAGTCGCAAAATAGTGATTGCAATCTTGTGTTTTGTACTTATTGTCACTGGATTGACTGCTTTAGGAACTTTTTCCAAATCGCCGTCAGCGGCACAAGCTGTACCAGCTAGTTCCTTCAAGTATGATACACAACCGTTTATAGGGAATGCGGATGCACCTGTTAGCATTGTTGAGTTCGGGGACTTCAAATGTCCTGCGTGTCAGGCATGGGAAAACACAATTTATCCCCAGGTATATGCTGACTTGATCGAGACGGGCAAAGCAAAAATGTACTTTATAAACTTCCCGTTCATCGGCCAGGATTCTTTTGCTGCCGCTGAAATTGGAGAAGCAGTAGCCGCACAAGGCAATGAAGCATTCTTCAAGTACTACGATATCGTGTATAAAAGTCAGCAAGATGAGTCTCTGATCTGGGCCACACCAGATTTCTTGTACAGTCTGATAGAGCAACATATCCCAGAAGTAGACTTGGATAAAGTGAAAAAAGATATCGAGGATCAAACCTACGTGTCCGCTGTCGATTCTGATCTGGACATTGTGAAAAATATTGGCGTAAATGCTACCCCATCCATCTTTGTTAATGGTATTAAGGCGGACAATGGTAAAGGTTACGCAGGTATTGCTGATCTTGTGAACCAAGCGACTACAACTAAATAGATGCAGGTAAGAAAAGGGGCATCCTGAGGATGCTCCTTTTTTGTATGGGGGTATCGCATGTCCCATCGAAGTGTTTCGCTCCTCTTGCGTCACAAGTTATTCACAATAAGAACCTAAAAATGCCTCACTTCGATTGACTATCCTTATTTCTACGTGATATGATCGTTTTGACATTAAAACGGAGGAGAGGTCAGAATATGAAACGACAATTATGCCTATTGACTTTAGCAATTCTTTTTGTCTTGGGTGGATGCGCATCGAATGAGCAGGGCTTAAAGACGGAAAGTGCGGATTTGGTGAAAGATACTGCACCGTATAACCCCAAGGATGTTGAAAAAGATTTTATGTATGAATCCCAGCCACTTAGAGGGTCAGCAACAGCACCTATAAATATTGTGGAATTTGGTGACTATAAATGTCCCTGGTGCAAGAAGTGGTCAGAAGAGGTTTTGAATCCTGTGTTGGCAAAATACATGGATGATGGTCAAGTGAATTTTCGGTATATTAACATGTCTTTTGTAGGACCAGACTCTCAAGTGGCTGCTGAAATAGGAGAAGCTATTAAGTCGCAAAGTGATGAACTTTTTTGGCAATATCACGACTTAGTTCTAGCCAACCAAGGTGATCATAATGAGGAGTGGGCAACAGAAGCGTTTCTTTATGGTCTCATTGAATCAAAAATACCGGATGCAGATGTGAGTAAGATAAAGGAAGAAGTTGAATCTGGAAGGGCCAAGGAAGAGGTTGAAAAGGACATCAGTATTGCTAAGACACATGGTGTAGAACACTCTCCCACCATTTATGTGAATGGGAAATTGTTTGATAGCCGTTACTCATCAGATGAGCTTTCTGAGTATTTCGATAAGATATTATCTGCCAAATAAGAAGAGGACCACAGTGTGGTCCTCTCATTGTGTCCTATACAGATTACGTAATAGTTTAACATATCCAACCGAGTCTTCCAACAATTCCTCATTCACTACGTGAGGATTTTCTTCTCCATATCGTGTATACGATATGGTGCTTACAATGTTACCTGAAGATTTACAACGAACGTGGAGTGTGAAGTCATCGTTTTGCAATTTGGCTGCTACAGAGTATTTGTCGTTAGGTGTGTTTACAAACGAAATGCGTTCTTTACTCCAAGAGAAAAGAGGAACAACAGCCAAGTTATCCATACACATTTTCACACCCTCAGATATCTCATGCTTTGATTCGAGATGCTTGGTTCTTATCTGAGGACTGATATGAGGGCGCTCACTCCAGTATCGCCAATGCCAATCAGATCTGCTGGATAGTAGAAGAGAGTTTATTTTTGGGATATCTTCGGAGATGAGCCTTTGTTCATCTAGACGAGTGATCAAGTCGCTGTATTCATCAACTTCAGATGGACTCATATAATTGGGTTGGTATCTCAATTGATGCCTCCATGTACCAAATACGCTCTCATCAAGAGTGGTGTACTGCGCTTTGGTGATGTGGGTTGTGGTTAGGGGAAAACTTCTGAATATACGTTTTTTCACCATATGATCTTGCGAAGCAGACAGCACCATCTCAAGAACATATCTTCCTAGTATCAGTATGACCAAAACACAAAACGACCCCATCAGAAATGTGAACAATGAGATTATATTAGAAGTATCCAAAACAACATCTCCTTTCTTCGAAAAAACCATGGAATATTATACTTTGTCAACCTAGCTAGGAACAGATGACATTGTTTCTCTTGACATGGTTCGCATAGAAATGTTTTGATCTATGTATACATCACAATTCTGAGGAGGACAACATGGGATTTTTTAAATCATACGGATTAATACTGGCATGGGTGATATCCATCATAGCAACCGGTGGAAGCTTATATATGAGCGAGATTCTCCACTGGACGCCATGTAATATGTGTTGGTTTCAGCGAATATTTATGTACCCAATGGTAGTCATATTGGGAGTGGCTGCCTTCAAAAATGATGTACGTATTCGAAATTACGCTATTCCTCTTGCAGCTATTGGGGCATGCTTCTCTATTTACCACTATGCTTTACAGCATAGCTCTTTCCTCCAGAAATATGAGGTTTGCAAAGTGGGTGTAGCTTGCAGTAACAAAGAATTTGAGTTGTTTGGTTTTATCACAATACCCTTTATGGCGCTGGTGGCCTTTGCCTTAATAATTACCCTTCTAGTTCTTAGTAAAAAAGAGACCGAATGACTCGGTCTCTTTTTTATTTTTTCTTCATATTGGTGGTTGTCTTGAAATGTACCAATGCATATAAAAAGTGTTCTAGCACGCTTTTTTCTACTTGATGCTGGTAATGTGCTGATAACACTTTGTTTTCTTGCGCCAACCTAAGCAACGTCCAACTCTCGTGGGCACTAATAGAGGGATAGACCTTTACCACCGAACTTATGTATTTCATAAAGTCAAAAGACTTCACTACATCCTCTGGAGCCGTTATATATCTACTTACATTTTCTAAGACCCCTAGGGTGTTTGCCACATGGAAATGCGTCTTTACATCGTCACCAAAAGACGTATCAACCAAGTCGTTCAGTCCCATATAGTCTACATATGGTGCAAAACATGAAATCATACTCCAGATGTTTGTAGGACTAACGCCCTCACTACCTTTATGTATAAAAGAATTGCGAGGAAGCCGAGACCACAGTTCCAGATTCGGTGCATCCAGCCTATCGACTATGGATACCAAATTCTGCATAGCCCTATCCAGTAACTGTTGTTGTGAGAAATTAAGCTGTGATCTAATGGATGTCAAGTCTTCTATATTATGAGAAAGATGTCTAGCTAAACTCTCCATGTGGTCCTCCTCCATATTCCTTATACATTACACCTATGGGTGCGCTAAACTCCTAATTACTTCAGTCTTTGCAATCATGAATGGCATTACACCGTTGTCATCTCGTGCTGTTTTTTCAGCCCCACGCGCTACAAGTAACCTGACCACTTGCTCATATCCCCAAAAGCATGCGCTATGGAGCGGTGTCCAGCAATTGTGATCTACAGAGTCGATATGACATCCTTGGTCCAACAAAAACTCAATCAACTGAGTATTCTGACTAGTAACAGCGTTATGTATTAGTACCTCTTGTTTGTCTTGCAGATCTGCACCCTTGGATTTAAGTATACGCACCACATCGGTTTTACCTTTTAAAGTAGCAATATCCAATATAGTGTGCAAGTCATCCGAAGAGAAATCCTCTTTCTCCATAACCAGCATCAATTTTAAGACATCATCTGTTGCAATCAGATCACTCAGTTCGTCTTTATGCAAGTTCGGTGCCCCCCAAACATTACTGAACCCCAGACCGTATACCCAGATCTGGGGCTCACCAATGTGTTAATAAAGTACACTGGATACATTTTGTGCCAGATCATTTAGAGCTGTCAATTGTGCTGTGGTCACTTCCCCGCTCTCAGCGTCCGTGGCCAATTGTAGCACATTTGTGTGTAGTTGGTTTAGTTCGTTCTCCAAATCAGGGTTGCCTAAACCGGATGGCGCTTTGATGGAGGACAAGGCAAGTTTGATATCGGCAATACCTTTTGACCCATCTGTCGCACTTTCTGATACTGATAATGCACTGAGAAGCGACAAATATTCCGCGGAGATTTCATTGTAAAACTGTTTAGCATAAAATGACTGTGGAGCAGTAAGACCATTAGGCCCCACACCCGTGTTGATAACACTATGTAAACTAACTTTATTATTCGATTCCTCCACAACATGTGTACATCCAGACAACATCAACATACCCGCTACAGCAACTACTAGGATTTTCTTCATGATTACCCCTCGCCTTCTGTTTGTTAATACTATTATAACACGTCCACCCTTTTTCCGGCAAGTAATTGTTGTCGATGATGATTCCTAATAATAGACCAATTATACTTGATGACTAGAGCATCTAAATGATCAAATAACTGAAAACATATAAGGGCGTGAGAGAATGGATATCAATTCTATCGACTACTGCAAAGCTGAGATCAATGTGTACTTAAATGATGCTGTGTTATCCGTATATATTATAAATGAGGTACCTGTGATATTGAACACATTCGTGTGTAATAGCACTGGTAAACATGGTGTGCTAATAACGTCTTGTACACCTCTTCTTTTAAATGGCGAACTTTTGACGGAAGGAATTCAGGATGGCATAAGCCCTATTTTTCTGGAACACACCCCTATACAAAAGGTCCTCCCAGTTGCCACTTCGTACGAAATCTTTCAGGTACATTTTAGAGACAGAAAAGAGATAGAAGAACTAGTGAGTCGTATACGTGTAGCATGCTCGAATAGCAAAGTATCCGACCACGATTAGTGCCCCTAGCAGTATTACATTCTGTGCCAGTCACCAGTATCTAAGACAACCAGTCGCTTATTATATATCCCGAACTGATCGTATCTATCAGCACCACAATCACTGGGGATGTATCCGTAGGCAAGGGCTAAATTTACAATATCTTCAGCTAAGAAACTGTATGGCATGAACTCCTCCACACTACGAAAAATGGAGGCTTTAGCAAAATGCATATCTTCACTAGTTCCACCGAGACATGGTATAACACATGCGCGTAAGTCCTCAGGTAGACTCAGCCATAGAGAGAATTCATTATTGTTATCCCGATGACCTTTTTCCGTCAGAGGTAATTTCCGTGTGTGACTCCCCATACATAGAGTAACTCTATTTTGGCCAAAACCGATGACAGGATCAGATGCACCGTAACCATGTAAAATACGTAATATTTCTCTCTTTTTGTCGCTCACACCCTTGGATGATCCATGAAGTTGAGGAGCTCCATATGACAATGCGTCTGCTGCAGTATGTTCGTCCATGTGTGGTATATTCATAAGAGTCCCTCCATACAAGAATGACTTCCCCTGTAGGATAACATGTATAGTATGCACATGTCAAGGCATAGGTGTAGGTTATCTCACATCAGACAGTATCATAGTGTATACCTTCCATTCGTCGGACATAACCTGAAATCAAAGACTAGGTGAGTGTTTGTAGCGGTATGTGCCATGACCCACGCTGCGAGCGTATGTGTATATGATTGGCCAATGTTTCTCATTGGAACAGGCGGTTTCAGAGGCATCAAGAAGTAGGGTCATAAATTGTTGTACGCATGAGGGTATTTATGGTATAATGTACTCAAATGGTGTAAAGGGAGTGTCGTATATGAATGTGAGGGTACCTTTGGGAAGTGACGATAAGATAACACAGAGGATATACCAATCTTTAGGTAGTGCTCTAAAACATACCGCACATATGAAAAGCCTGTCAAAGGCCATAAAAGGTAATGATCTGTTAAAATGTGCACTGCTGATAGAAAACGTTCATCCAGGGGATCTTAATCGAGTGTATGATAGCATGAACCACTCCACACCGCTTATATATTGTTGCTCTCTTCCTAGAAAAGAGGTGGTAAAAATGCTAATAGATAAAGGTGCTGATGTAAATTGCGTTGATGGTGACGGGACCTCGCCTCTTGCAGTTTCTATCTTCCTAGATGAAGATCTGGCCGAGATGTTAATGTGGAACGGAGCGGATCCATGTGGACCCTATAATGCAATGTATAGCATTTTACACATACTCGTTTACTATGGCAAGACGAAGCTAGTGAAGACAGCGTTAGATAGTCCCTTCGTGATAGACAGAATGTTGCAACACCAACTCTTGCAAATAGCACATGACAAGGGTCATTCAGACATTGTTAACTTGTTAACTAAGTGAAACAACAAGACCACCTACATAGGTGGTCTTGTCCATATCTAAAGGATCTTGTCGCCCCATCCGTCCGCATGGTATACTAATAAAAACAGCATGGGGAGGGACTATGATGTCTTTGGTATCTCTAGTGGATGAAATAAGAAAATACATGGAAAACAACATGACTATAGAGCCTAGATGTATTCATACACTGATAGATACCTTATGTAAACAGAATAGCGTAAATGATAGTCCTGTAGACTTTCTGACCATTACGGGAACTTCTATACTGTTCCAAGGACACGCATACAAATATGAGAAAAGGGTTCTGGATTTAGTTGTTAGCTTTGCTACAGAAAGTGCAGAGTTCTTTTGCATATACCGGATTTGGGAGAATGAAAATGGTGGGTACATAGAGGATGAAATATTTTGTCCCGCTTTGAGTATTGAACAACGGCGCCATGTTTTAGGGAGCCTGAGGGAACATATAGCCATGTATGAGGACACATCAGACTGCGAATTTATAGCCATGCTCGAAGAAAAGCTTATATCCGACTGGAATGGATAGAAAAGGCACCCACAGTTTAGTGGGTGCCTTTTTGTTAGTTCACAAAGTCGTAAATGTATTGTGCCACCGTCGCTGGCTGTTTCATGCTGTATGTGTGTGTCTCTCCAGCAATTGTGATGAGCTTCGAATTCTTGATCTGAGATGCCATAAGCTGAGCATTAGCTATTGGTGCCGTTGCATCCGCATCCCCATGGATGATGAGTGTCTTCGCTTTGAATTCATTCAGTTTACCGACCAGATTGAAATCGACAAGGGCTTTGATATCTCCCAGAGACGTTTCTTTTGCTGGGATCAAAAGTGGGAACCAGTCATGAAACGCCGCTTGTTGCTCAGGTGTTGTATTCACAGCATAATCTGCTTCGATCATACCTGGATACATTGCGTTAAACTGGTCACCAGTCAATCCGAGCATAGGACCAAAATGGCTCCATTCAGGTGAGGTGCTGATCAGTACAGCTGTATCAAGCCCCTTGATCTGGTTGAAGATTAAGGTCTGTACAACAGATCCGCCCATTGAAATCCCAACGGGCAAGATGCGTTTAGAGAATTCGCCGGAGGCTTGTCCTTGCTTCAAAAATTCTTCTACCACATCCGCCATACCATAAACACTCTGAACTACAGGACCTGTAGACTTACCATGGGCCGGAAGGTCCACTTGAACGATTTGCGAGTTGACAAATCGTTTTCCCAGTTCCGCTGCAAGTGTATCTGTAGAAAGCGAGTTTGCAGATGCACCATGCACTAGCAATATTGTACGGTCTGCCTTCTTTTTCAGATCAGCCGGATTTTGAACAGTGTAGCTAATGTTGTGTTCCCCGATTTGCATTGTCTTCACAATTGCCACCCTCTCTTTTTGAGGTTGTGTTGCATGAGATTTAGCGAGTGCCGAGGGTGTAGAAACTGTTGATGTGATCGCCAAACCTACCACTGCGAGTGTTGCGGCTACCTTAAAAATTCGTTTGAAAAACATGTGCCACGCTCCCTATATGATTTGGTGTGCCGTGAGTAAATCTCACAAATCTATAATACCATTGATGATTTGTTATAGTCAAGTAGGTGTGTCACTACTTTAGTTTCTTCTTGGACGGAGATCCTTACATGAATTGTAACATTCCAACTCGTTAGTATGACTCTAGTAAAGACCTCTGAAAGTATTGTCTATTATATACATACATGCTATAATGGTCTTATCATACGTGTATAGGAGTGTATACTATGTCAAGGAAGAAACGTAAGGGGTATCCCGGAGGTTTAAATGCACTAAGTGAGTCCGTCCATGACAGAAGTGTCCAAGAGTTGTTTAGAATAGGTCCATTAAATGTTGGCCTACTAAATATAAGATATGACGGATGCACCATGGCGCTATGTAAGCAGAACAAAGGTGACATCAGAGTATTAGATATCGATGAACTGGCTAGGTGTTTACATGCTCGGTTTCCTATTGGGAAAACATTAGATAATCATGTGGCAAAAGGCTTGGTGAAGCTAGCTGAATCGTTGAGATTTGAAAACGTGTATGGGTTTAAAGACATCCGTTTTGTATATCATGACGATGAAGGTATATACGTATATATCCCTATGTTCGCGTGGACTAAGGATGCGGAGGCTTCATATTTTTATTTTGAAAAAGATATATGTGGTGTGTATACGCGTACTAAAACGACTACAAACCATATAGATGGAGTACAACAAAAGTATAGACTTGTACGACAACTCATTCTAAGCTAGGCCCCCTATGGGGCCTTTTTTCATGTCCGAGTGCTATTGACTCCATATTTGTGCTCATGTTTTCCTAAAAGGGTAATTTAGTACATAGCCAAAGAAATGCCATATAAGGATAAGGGGGAACATGATGGATATTCAATTAGTACTAGAAGGAACTGACATGATAGGGAAAACTACGGTACGCAATATTTTGAGAGGATCCCTTCCTACACAAATTTCAGACAGACTACCTGATTTTTCTAAATGCATTGGGTTAGACGAGGTGCATGCTGATTTACCACAAGTAGTGCAATCCTCACAGTCGACCAAGTTATTTATAGTTTTGTATACTCACAACAATGAGGACCTAGAGAAAAGACTGGAAGATAGAAAGTCAAGAAACCCCCTGAAAGTTAGCGTGTATGATGAAGATGCTGTGAGGTATAACATTGTATATAAAAAAGCTCTTCTTATGCTGCAATCAGAGCCTAATGTCGTTGGTATCTGTGTTGATGGAAAAACACCTTTTGAAGTCGCGGCGGAGGTATTGCACGTCTACCTGCATCGGAGTTTAATTGCAGTGCCAGGACCTACTCTCGAAGGTGAGAGTAAAATGTATAGACAGATACCAGACACCAACCTAGCTTTGGTCACGTTAAAACCCACATTGTATTCTTTCACCCATAACAGGTATGGCGAAGTGCCAGGAACGGATGCTTTACGTATGAAGTTTTGGCATCTCTTCGCATCAGAAGTTAATAGTCGTTTTTCTTTAAAACAAGTTCATGAACACACAGATTCATATACACTTCCATCCAGTTACTTCACGACACTCAGCATAGATGGTATAGATTACGCTGTGGTTCGCTTTTGGCAAAAGATTTCCCCTCTTGAGGTAGTTTGGAAAAATTATCTTGTAGGGACAATGAAACATAACTTGAAAGATGTAGACAAAAGACAAACTAGGTACGGTGGATCTATCGAGTACGAAGGACAGTTTCCATCCAGCATAATTCGTTTTGATTGGCGCAATGATCTGCCAAACAAAGATGAATGTATACCTGATGAGTTTGCTGAATTTTACATCGAGACAAATAATGCCAAGAAAACGGCTCGTTATGTAACAGAAGTGATACAAAATGTGTTGGCACAAGGCGATTATGAGTTAGTTGATTTGTGCTACTTCATGACATATGACGGTAAACAAGTATGTGGAGAAATTTCTCCAGACGGTATGCGTATACGTAAAAGAGGCGCATCTTATGACAAGGACTTATGGCGAACTGGGAAAGATAAAACAGAACTATGCAACACTTGGAGTATCCTATTAGATGATTTAACAGAAAAATAATATATATGATGAAATAGAAAAGGAGACCGTTGTGAGACGGTCTCCTTTTCTATAGGCCACATTTTGTCTACTTTTGCAACTTACACGCAAGCACATATTCAGCCAGACGAGACTGCGTTGTTGCAAATACGAAGGCGTGGGTAGTCTTATCACGACTGTTCTCTGACCAATCCAGAGAGCATGCACCAAGTAAAGCACGAGTGGATTTCAGAATGTTCACCCACTCAAGAGGTGTGGTGAATAACTGAATCCACTGTTTGAAGCATCTGAGCAGCGTAACATCATCGGAAAAGATATTGACCACGCATCCAATGGATCTGTGCAAGGATCCGATTTCCCGTATGTAGATAGAGTGAGAATCATAGTGTATATTTTGAACACTTTGATTTGAAACCGATGATATAGTTTTGACACACTCAAGTGATTCTCGCATATCTAAACAATATGCGGCATTATATGACACAAGAATATGAGACACAAAACCGACCCTCCATGTCAAGTAGACAGTTTTTTGTACAATCGCAGATGTTCCTTCATCTGAATAGCCCCTGGAGATCTATCTCTTAGTTCCAAGTTTGTAGAAGATGAAGTGCAATATAAGACTTCGATTTTTTCTTCAGACAACCTCACAATATATAAATTCTTCTCTATGTCTTCCAGAGAAACCAAGTCGTCATTCACTTGTATAACTTTGTACATATGAGCAAGCAACTTATTGTGCGTATTCCCATTTACCAGGTCCTTAAAGTCGTTGATAGCTTCCTGCTCTGGATAAGACAGGCTTAGAGTCTTGCTGGCAGACGCCTTCCATGTGCCCTTCGCATACTGCGCTCCATTCAACTTGAAGGATTTTTGGCTGAGGTCAATGCCAATGGATTTGGCAGTGTACCCATTCGGACTGTATCTTCCTACGGCATACATACCAAAAGACAATTTCTTGCCTTCCACTTTGATCTTTGGTATGCAAAAATCGATATGGTCTATAAAAATGGTATCAGTCTCTATGTTCACAGGATATTTGGCTCGATGAGGTAAAACGGATGCCAAGGTGACTTTCACATCTCTCTCCTGCGTCTTGATGGAGTAAATACCTAACGAGCGACCCCATGTGGTAAATTCTAGGTTTTTCAGAATATCTTCTTCAGTGAAAGACACGAAATGGGACTCATTTACTGCTTTAGATGCAATTGACCGGTCTCGAGCATCCGTTAAAAGCTTTATCGCCCGACCATTTGGTGAATGTTCAACATAGTACTCTGTGGTTATACTCGTGTCTGCCTTCAGCTTTTCTGAATAAAAATACAATTGAAATTTAATATTACTGTACACTTTATTCCCAGAAGTTTTGTGATCGGCAACATGGACTCTGTCCTTGATAGCTGATGGTATATCTGAATTGACGACGCTTAACACAATATCCTCTAAATCCTCTCCCGAGGTATTTATAGTTTCCTTCCAGTGTTCCAACAACAGTTTGGCAAATGCGTATCCAAGGTCTTGAGTCCCGGTTCTCTTATGGACACCGGCAAGAGCAGAATATATTTCCTCATTTTCAAAGATACTGGGAAGAACTATACCTGTACCTTTGGGCATTATTGTAGTTGTATTAGCGTCATATGTAAGGGGTATGCCGTTCAATTCCTTCATGTGTATCATACACGCTCCTCCACTGTATTTATGCCAGTAAAATCTTGTGTTTCTATTTTTGTCAATACGACATTGACGGTTCTTATATCCCTATGCTATACTAGTATATAATGCGTAAGGAGTGTGGGAGGATGCCAGAGCAGTTAGACAGAATGAGTGCAGATATTTATGCACGCATGCAAGAAATATACGGACTCATCAGAGAAGTGTTGTCCATTCAGCACACACGTGCTAAAGTAGAAGAGTTTTACGCACGTCAATACTTGCGCCATATAGTTAGAAGTTATGTTTGAAAAGGTAAACGGAGAACATATGAGATTAGGACACTCATCGGCTGTAGTCAAACCTTTCATAAAGGTCTAAAGCTGGCTGAAAAGATGACACGTTGACATCCAATATATACTTTGTTTCTATGTGACATTAGATACGCCCATATATTACAGTAACTTTTCAGAAAACTCCAATCTTGTGTGCAACCGCTGAGACGTGTTATGATAAAGTAAATGAAGAGTGTAAGGAGAGTTTTCGTATGGGTATAACGAATTTTAGTCAAGCTGTGCGAAAAAAGGACAACCGGAAAGCAATATTCTCAGCTAACAAGATCAAACACATAGATGAAACATATGCAGAATTAGGTGGTTTTACCCCCTTAGCTTGGGCGTCGATTTATGATGTTGTGCCGGTGGTTCAAACTTTGTTATCCATGGGAGCCAATGTAGAAGCGCAAATGCATGAAGGGCGAACGGCATTACACTGTGCCGCAGATATGAACAGTGTAGACAGTGTTGTGGAACTCATATCTTGGGGTGCGAGTGTTTATGCGACAGATGTAGATGGATATATACCATTGCATATGGCTATCCTTTCGGAAAGCGAAGGTGCCGTTGATGTATTGATAAAATACAACGATACATTAAATATTGGTACAAAAGACGGTTTAACAGCACTGCATCATGCCGTGTTATCTTCCCAATGCGATATGGTACACTTGCTACTAGATAAAGGTGCCAACATCAATTCATTAGCTAGAGGAAACAATACTGCCCTCCATTTAGCGACCTCTCTACATTCTGTGGATATTGTTCAGCTCCTTCTCCAGTCAGGTGCCGATGTATTTGTGGCCAATTCAGAAGACCTATGCGCCTTCTCGTTGGCGTTAAACCAAGGCAATAAGACTTTAATGGATATTATCTGGAATCACATAGGTGCTGTAGAACACTAAAAAGGACTCCTTCACTGGAGTCCTTTTTTTTTTATACATCAAAAACTGTAAAAATGTGTCCGTGTGGCTGATGACTAAGTATCACATTTTCAGTAATATCCTCCAGATAGGCTCCTGCATCTTCGCACAACATCTTCAGCGCATAAGCATGCTTGGTTTTGTCAAATCTATCTGTGAGATCTTCCATGAAATCACAGTGGTTCCCAACCATATAATCAATAGCAGAAAAGACTGGGGGATCAATTGCGCCGTCAGACGAATACATAATTATAGTGTACATATCCATACCTGTTGAGTCATACAATTCACACATCTGTGGCATCTCATCTACACCCACGTATTGTCTCAGAGTATCCAACACTTCGGCTACATATTGTTTGTTCAGTATCGTTTCCCGCTTATCAATATGTATGAATAAAAGAATCATTCTCCAACACTCCCACATCGAATTTTATTCAGTATACCATCCTGATTGCACAGTTATCAATAAATTTTAGCTAGTATGTAATATATGCGTGTTGGTACATTCGTGTAAGATGCGAACACACTCCCCATGCCCTCCATTGTCTGCATACATCCTAGCATTGAGACCCCACATATCTTTTTGGTCTGGATCTGCCCCATGTCGAAGCAACACACTTACTATGATCGCATTTCCAAGAAAGGATGCATGTCTTAGTGCATCGGTCTTACCTTCAGGTTCTCCTTGACACAACATATATTCCACCACGGGCAATAAGTCATTTGCTACTGGGTATATGAGTAAAGACGTGTTTCCGTTGTGCGATATAAGACTAGGATGTTTTTGCAGAAGAAGCATACACGTAAGAGTATCTTGTCTGTTACATGCCGTTATGAACTCTGCTCTCTCGTTTTTCATGGTCATACCCCTTTTATATTTGATTGTTGACTAGATGAGTATCCTCATGTTATACTAGAATTACTACAGATCGGAGCTGAGATATATGATCGATATTAAGTCAATAGAGATTCTCTTACAACAAACTGAAGAAAGGCAAAAAACGTATTTACTTCTAGCTAAGGAGTCAAACGAAATCGGATACACTTTCGTCCAAAATATCGAAACTGGACAAGTGTTTTTATGTATATTATCTAGTTCAGGTGTCTTGTTGTTTGAATCAGTTTCTGCGAAGGACGAATATGCTCGAAGAGAACTAGATATGATTACTTTCAGTGTATCTGATCTTGAGTACATGAATGATGTAGAGTCAAATACTGATTTGATTTGGACTTGGAATGACCGAGGCGCGAAGAAAAACTACATGTGGAGACATAGTTTCGTGACCCTTGAGCAGTTGCTAGAGCACTATACACCCTCGCACGTGTCTATGTTTAAGGACACTATTCACCATCTCTATGCGCTAGGGCCGGAGGCACACATCTTTTTGCGAGATCAAAATACTATTCTATACACACACCATGCACGAAACGAGTCCATCGTGGTATTGCCTCCTGATATCAGTGCTCAAGAAATACATTCGCAATTCTCGCAGAAGCAGATAGAACTTGAGTTAGCTGTACAGTTGAGTGACGGAGATCTCATGGGATATGTCCAGATGCCTTTTGAAGTCACTGGATACTCTGGCATATTTGAATACGATGGCGGTACACATAGTGTACATACTGCGCCAGATTCTAGCTATGATATAATCCTGAATACCATGGTAGCGGATGAGGTATCGTTTGCCTCTGTGCGGATTTCTTTAAAGAAATGCAGCTAAATCATTTGCTTGATCGACAGAGATATTAAAAAGGGAAAGATTGTCAAAAATCTTCCCCTTTTTCTTGTGGAATCATCGCCATATGCCTTAGAAGTATGCTTACACCTGTGCTCGATGAAAGGCCAGGAGTGTCTACCAAAATGTCGTAAGCAGTGCGCCCTTCATCATTTTTAACACAAGGGTCTGCTCCCAATTGCAACAAAGTGTTTATTGAATCCCCCGTAATATCTTCTACAGCATAATGTAAGGGTGTGGATCCGTACTCGTCAACGCAGTTTGGATCTAAACCATGAGAACAAAGGAGTTCAATAGCCACACAGTCATGATCCTGGGCGGCTCTGTGTATACTTTTTTGAAATGCAGGGTCCTCAAGATCCCATTTAAGTTCCTTGTGAGCCAGTAATGCCTCTAGAGCTAGATGTGACTGCCCGATGATCGCCAATCTGACAGAGCTATACACCTCGTGCTCGCTCTCATATGCTTTTCTCGTCAACAACAACTCAACTAAGGACACACTATCATAAAACGCTGCACACATCAACATGCTCCATCCATTGTGTGTCTTTACTCTTGAGCCATTCTCTTCTAAAAATAAACTACACTTGAGCAAATCCTCCCCTATGCATAGATCCAGCACTTGGTCTTCTTCTTGCGTCCCTAGCAAAATAGACATGTGTTACACCCTTCCATTAGTCATAAGTACTTTTGCAACTCGATACAAATAGCAGGTTCTACACAGTGATCGAGCGCGGTCTTCCCCTCAGTATCCTTTAGATGTGTATCAGCACCTTTGCCTATCAACGCACGCACAATGTCGATTCCACCGTTCAGAGCGGCAAACATTAGAGGTGTAGTACCTGAGTTATCTGCGATGTTTGGGTCTGCTCCTGCTCTGAGTAGCAAATCACACATTTCTGTTTGGTTATAACGACAGTTATTGATCAGAGGTGTCATGCCCCATAAGTTGCGCTGATCCAAACTCACCATTCCATGTTCGATTACAGACTCCGCAATATCCAGAGTGTTCCGGTGAGTGGCCAGATGTAATACATTATTCCCTTCAATACTGCGGATGTTTGGATCCGCTCCAGCTTCCAGTAGCATCACAAAAGGGAGATGTTGTCTGCGGTCTACACACATGCTCAGAAATGTCATCCCATCCATGGAGTGTGCATTTAAATGCCCTGCAGATCTGATTATCTCTACTACCAAGGATATAGCTAACATATCGTCTGTTTCTAATGCATCTGAAAACTTCCGCTGAAGCTCATATAACACTGTCATACACTCCTTACATGATCATTTTTCTAGATTTTAGCATAGTGCTACATACCAAGGCAAGTATTCAATACACTGTTTATTTACACCCCATGTATTCTAGTATTCTAGCATACATAGACTTGTTGGACAATTCTTCTGCGTAGTTTAGGGCCGACTTTCCGTTCTCGTCTAGCAGAAAGATGTCAGCACCGTACCTCATCAGCAAATCCAGTATTCTTGTATTGTTGCTCCAGGGGGTATAATGTACAGGAGCCATCCCGCCTAACATCTTCATATCTACCTCTGCTCCATGCTCTAATAGGGTTTTAAGTACAAGGGAGTTGCCCTTTATGCAGGAAAGGTGTGTAGGTGTCAAGCCTGTGGTCTCTAGAGTCGCCTTCGGATTTGCCCCACTTTTTATCAAAAGTAAAGCCACATTTGTATGTCCACGCAAAATGGCGCAATGTAAAGCTGTTCCTGCTTTATGACTATTATAATCAACATTTACACCGAGGGTAAGGAGGCGACTTGTCACCTCGATCGATCCCCATAGAGCCGCTTGCATCAGTATGCTCATATTCATCCACTTTGTATTCACGTCAGACAGTTTTTCTATATGTATCATACTCTCTAATATATCATTCCGTTCGATACTGCTAAACAACTTAGGGACGACGAGGTGGTCTAATGCATTCACGCCTAGGCCTCCTTTTCTCAGATGCATTTATTATAACATACATCTCGTTTAAGTATCAACTACATAGATGACTTGACAAAAGTATATATGTATGGTAAAATGGAAGTATATAAAAATGTAAGGAGTGTTATTGAATGTCGACACAGCCCGTGTTCCTCTGTAGTTTCATTGAATGTTGGGGTGATGAAGCTAATCAGTTCCATAGTTATGGTGCATACGCAAGAATGGTAGAGACTAGGCTGAACACGATACAACGATATGTGGTTAACGACCAAGGAAAATATGTCTCCGGAGTAGATTCCATTGTAGCTTCTGACATTGAGGATGAGGAGCAAACATGGCTATACCGAGAGGAAGCTTGTGAATATGCCTTTAAATGTTACGTAGTAAGCGAAGACCATGCTGCAAGACAACAGGCACAAATTCTGCTTGACAAACTAGCTGTTACCGTTATGGGAAGAATCGGTGACAACGAGAGATCACCAGAAGAGAAGGCAAGCAATATTATTTCTTGGGTCTTCAATCGCCTATTTCCAGATTCTAAACAAGTATCCATGTTTGATGGTGCCGACATATACCCTCTCATCAAGCTTGACAATGTGGAAGACATCTCCTGCTTGACAGAAGAGATAGAAACTACTGTCCTGGCCTATGAATTAAGTAAGTAACTCTATGACCCCCACATCATATGGGGGTCTATACATATATAGAAGTATGGTGAAAGGAGTTTTTACACATGATAGAACATAATTGGGAATATAAATACCGGCAGGCTGTTGAAATGAGAGACACTTTGGGCGTATACTTCTCCTTACGCCAATTTGATCTCCAAAAGTCCTTTTCTATACTCTGCAATACAACTGCTCTTGGGTTTTTATCCTGGAAGGGCACGCCGGATCAAGTTGATCTAGTTATAGAGGCAGGGGCAGACCCAGATTTTTTGGATACTGCAGGCATGTCCCCTCTTCACCATGTATTCAATCCCAGTCAACTGTGTATCGCACAACGCTTAATAGACCACGGGGCGGACATCAACATCTCATCTCCAGCAGGTCTCACTCCTCTTCATAAAGCTTCTATGTATGGACACAAATTCTACATAGAATACTTACTGAGGTCAGGAGCAAACATCAATCTCACCACTAAATCAGGTCGTACTGTGGCAGATCTAGCACTCAATTCTTCTGTACTTGATTTGTTGGATCCATATATATAGTCCCACATAAGCACTAGATACCATTTCTCTGATACCCAATTTACACATATGAGAAATGGTCCCCATTTCTAGGCGACACTCGACTGGTCATTGCATCATATTGGGACCGGGGCATAGGTGTGCGAGACTCTCACCAATGAGAACCATTTGGTCACATAAGCATGCATAATCCTAAATGCAAGGTATATATAAGAAAAAGAGGTGCCTCGGATAGGCACCTCTTTTTCTTATCCACTCAATATTTTCCTTATAAATCCATAAGCCAAATGCATATACAAAACTGTTGCAATGTAGCTTTTGAGATCGGGTAGATAATTAGAATGCATTCTCAGGGAGTGATACAGCTCCAAGTGAGTGCTTGAGTTAAATTCGTCGATCTGTGGACATATAATGTTATGGTTCTGCGTATAATGTATAAAGCCGATAGCAGAGACATCTTCCACCCGTACAGGGAATAGTTGTAACATTTCATTCTGTAGTCCATAGATCTTTGAAAAGTTCCAAACATCATCTCTGGCTAAATCAACATTAGATCTAATGAACAACTCGAATTCAGTGTAGTCCAACATACTGGTGACATGTCCTAGATAACTCCAAACGTTATCTTGGTTTTTTTCAATGGCTGAAAACCAAGTTTTATCCATCTGACCCCACTTTTCTGCACTAGAATCAGTCTGTCTTTCACCTATTGCTCCGAGTTCCTCTAGGATTTCGCCCATTTTCAAAGCATCCCCAGTCGATAAGGAAGAAAGAGTATCCTTCAGAAGAGCGCACGCAGATCCCAGGGTCTGTTTTATACTACTTGCATTTGACATGTCTAAACACCCCTTATAGTATGCACATCCCATTATTTAAATGTGTCGGAATCAATAGATACACCAATGGGAGGAGCATGGATATGCTAATGAGTCCAGAGTATTTCTCTTGTTATAGATTAACTACGTACAAACATAGATGTTCTTCATCAGTTGGGTTGCTTGTAGTTTTAAAATTACCGATCCAAGAGATACTTGCCTGCATGACTTTTTATGACATGGACCTCAGAATTCTGGAGAGCAATATAAATATCTATCTGTTCCTTGGTCCAGGTACCAATTGTGTATAGCATATGTGAGGGTACAGTTACTTTTGTCACATTAGTCCCTCCTTTTGTAATTGAGACTTCATCACATTGAATATCATGTCTCTGGGCGAGATACCGAGCGAATCACGTTGATCCAAATCTCCACCTGCCAATAGCAGTGCCTTAGTAGCTCTATAATTGGTTCTCGCACATGCATGATGTAGGGCAGTTTTTCTTTCATGATCCAGTGTATTTATGTTTGCACCGGCCCTAATTATGCGCCCCACCAGGTCAGTAGTATGCGAGGTTGTAGCCATGTGCAAAAGGGGAATGCCATTGGTGTATATATGTGGAGTGATTCTAGCTCCTTTGTCGAGCAATGCTACGGCTAGATCAAAGTTTCCTTCTTTCACGGCAACATGAAAAGCGGTCATACCCATGTCCGTCGTTGCGTTTAAGTCAACTCCATACTTGATCGCAACATCTAGTAGATCATCTGAGCCAACTGCGGCAGTGTAGTGGGCAAAAGTGTGACCAGATTCACTAACAAACTTGGCATCAGCCCCTGCATTTAAAAGAGGGTTTACTACATGAATATCACCAGTTGTTATTGCAATAGATAGTGGTGTCCGCCCTCGAGTATCTTGTATACTCAAGTCTACACCTCTCTCCACCAGCCACTCTATGACACTTATCTTTCTCTTTCTGATTGCATACATTAGCAGGGTGCACTTATGATTGTTAATCGAACTAAACCCATCTGACAAGACGTTTAGGTCTTCCATGTCATGTGTGGCTAATGCCAATTCCAGAAGGTCTTCGTTATCTATTGCTTCACAAATTCTTGCTACATCCATCTAGTGCGTCCTCTCCTCCCTATAACCTCTGTTCATGCACGCTATGCCATTGTTCTAGTGATGAGCGGGTGCGAAAACAGGGGTATTTTTCTCAACTCATGCATTGTGACCATATTGACCATGATATAATCAAACCCACCAGATCTGGCAACATTCAACGGCGTTTTCCCCTTGTTATTACGTATATTTGGGTCGGATTTCGCTTGCAAAAGCAACTTCAGTATGCGCTGGTTACCTTGAGAGGCTACAAGGTGTAGAGGCGTGTTTCCGTCATTGTTTTTCCCATTGGGGTCGCTCCCATGTTTTAAGAGATACTCAACTCTGTCTACATAGCCACTGGAGACAGCTATATGGAGTGCTGTGTCACCTTTGTCATTTTGGGCGTTTATTATGCTTGGTGTGCAAAGACCAAGTTCGTCGATGATGTTCAGATTGATATGTAAAGCACACATAAGAGGTGTAACACCATGTGAAGTGACTAGGTTTGTCTTTGCTCCACGACTAACCAGCAGTCTCGCCATCTCTATTTGGCGTCGAGATAATGCTACATATAAGGGAGTCACCAGAGATTTCCTTGCTACAGCGTTGACATCTGCCCCATAATCTAAGAGAGCGCTAACCATAGCCATATCTCCCGCATGTGTGGCAATATGTATTGGTTGATCACCTCGGACATCGCACACGTCTACCCGGCTTCCGTGTTTTATCAACGTGTCGATGATGCCGACTTCGGTATACCTACAAGCTACATGCAGAGGAGTGGTTCCATGGTTACCGACTGCATTGACATCAGCACCATTATTTAGCAAGAAACTTACCATTTCAGTGGTAGATCCGAAAGAGGCGCATGCATGATGCAGAGGGGTGTACCCTAGACTGTCTCTTGTATTTATATCGGATCCCAACCTCAAAGCCATTTCGACCATGTTGATAGGGCCATTAAGAGCTAGGTAGTGTATTGCGGCACACTTTGGCTTATCCTTCAAAATAGTTTTGAGTCCACTTATACGCTCATCTACATGTGTTCGGCTTTGTAGCCAAAGAGCGACCTTTAACAGGTCGCCTTGGTTTCTGGCGTTGATCAAGTCTAGTGCATCTTTCAGCATTTGCTCACACTCCTTCTACATTAGTATTTTGCTCCGAATTTTTCAAGTAACGAGATGGCGTCTGTATACCCATGTTCATGCGCCACTTTTAATGGTGTTTTATTTTCTGTTGTGGTGCTATGGACATCTGCTCCTAATAATAACAACTCAAGCATGACATCAATATTATTTGACCCTGTGGCCTCTAAAAGTGGAGTGGTTCTGAGCAAACTCGAAGAGACAGTGTCAACATCTGCACCTGCGAGCACTAACAACCGCACGAGTTCTTTACATCCATTTTTGTTACATGCAAGGTGTATCGGGTAATTCCCGAGTACACTCACTGCATTGATACTTGCTCCTTGTTCTAACAGTAACTCGATAAAATCAAGATCTGGAGCATGACTACATGCATAATGCAAAGGTGTCATACCAACAGAGTTTATTGCATTCACATTAGCATTACGTTCTATAAGAACTCTAGCCACACTATACATTTGATGCTCTATTGCCATAGATAGAGGGGTGTTTCTCATGTCTATCAGCATGTTGGAGATGTTGATATCGGGCATCTGCTCCAGTACCAACAAGGACTGAAGGGCATCTTTGGAACTTACATAATGAAGAAACTCCTCAAGCATGACACACACTCCTCATACATATGTTTGTGGTATTTATTATAACATATGCACGATGCCAAGTCAATACTCTTTGTTCTCGTAATCACCGTGTTTCTCCTACATACGAAGAGTATGATTATTGTCTGAAGGTCGAGTATTGACGAACTCGTCTACACGTAGTATAATAGAATTAAACTAGCATATGTAAGGAGTGTATTCAATGTCGAGATTTGAGGGTATTATGTCGGAGGATTTCTATGTAGACTTTACAAATGCTGCGTTGTTATTGCATCAAGCAATTCCTACGGAGACAACGTGGGAAGAAGTGGCCCAAAAAATAGGTAGAAGCAGGAAACGTAAAGAAGTGCTGACTAGGTCCCTGGAAGCGGCAGAGAAGTGGTTAAATCATGTCAAACCACACAGACTTTGGACAGAGGGGTTAAAACAACTACTAGACCACCATCACGAATACCAATACGACCTCGATCTGGATCCCACACACCCTTTGGCAGATGACATCTTGAGACTCCATAAAGTTAGTTATTCAAAAGAAGTATTACAAGCGTACAAAGACGGACAAGTTTTTACCACAGACGAAAAGCTATTTCCAGATATTGGATACAATACTGAGACCCAACAGTCGAATGCAGAACGCGAGACTATGAGGCAGTGTAGAAGAGATTCTATCAGATTTTTCTTTTCCACACTATTTTACATCGCTGAAAAAGAAGGTTACATTAGCAGTTATAAAGAAGCAGAAGCGGTTTATTTGGAGAAGTCCCGTCCAGTTTTCCAGCGTATCAGTGAAGAACGAAGACTAGCAGAAGAAAAGATAGTTCGCGCACAAAAGGCAGAACAAAACCAAAGGTGGACTTTGGAGGATCAACGTGTAGCTCGAGTGATGTTACAATCATTTGATTCATGGTCTATACCTATGAGAAAAGCATTGAGGGAACTAGACACTGGCACCGACAATCCAGTGGTAGAAAGAATGGTGCAAGGATATCTAAGCATAGTTGCATCAGTCATCTTGGCGGCACAAAACACCCCTTTTGACCTTTCTCCGCTGCACGAACTATTAGATGATATACGGAGATACACAAATGTGGATATTTCTTCTTTAGGAAGTATTGCCCAGAAGCATTCTGGGGATTTAGGAGAAAGAGATGATGAGAACCAAGTGTCTGAGTGGCACAATCCGAATTTTGCCGGGATACTATAAAACAAAAGTATTTGAAGAGGGCCACCCATCGGGTGGCCCTCTCTTCTGTGCAAATATTCTATTTCTCAGACCAAATAGAGAAACCATACATGCCACAATGTTGTTTTCCTAAGAGGTCTTTGCGTGAAAGAGTCTATAATGGTGTTATTCTCATATAAAATGACCAAATAGGCGTATATACTCGTGTCTTGACAAACCAGTACAAAAGATGATATAATGTGTGCATGGGAATTGGTGGCTAATTTTCCAGATGAACCACCAATATTGTGAAAAGGGACTAGGGATTTTCCTTAGTCTTTTTCTTTGTCTGTACTGTTGGTATCTAGTATGATCTCGAACTCCGGGTATTCTGTTTTTATAACATTCCAGTTGAAAGCTGTATATCTACCACTTCTTGTTCTATATGATTTTGGCGCCAAGACTAAATTGTTGCTTCTATTATCCTCATTCTCGGAATTTTTTAGGGATAATCTAAAATCAGACTCTATAAAAACCATAAGTTCTTCCTCAAGGTATAACGGGCTCCTTAGACCTTTATTTAGGACACCGACCATCTCTTTCACCTTAATGAGAAGCAAATCATTACCGTAGATACAGGCAGGTGACTTCATATCTCCATACATGCCGGGATCTGCAGGAGATTTGGTTGTTATAACTTTTGTGACAGTTGACCTTGGTCCAAAGTTGTTGCCATGGTAGGCATTGTTCCCGTGACGTATGCCAAACTGAGCCACATCATTTAAAAACTGCTTAAGCATATTGGACTCCTCTATTTCTTCCATCTTTGAAGATAGGCTCATCCTTTCCGCTATTTGGCTTATATCCTTTTCTGTAATATCCAATGGCACATTTAATTCATCAGCAAGTTTCTTCATAAAATGTATTCCTATCATAACAACCGCATAGATGTCAGCGATGCGGTTATCTTTAATGTGCATGCCGGAAACTTTACGGTATTTTGTAAATCTATCAAGCACATACTCATTCGAGTGATTAGCACACCAGATATTGTAGCCCACCCAAAAATTCTTATCTTTTTGTTTTTGCAATTCCATAAGATGTTTCTTCGCTATGGTGCCTTCCTCAGAGGTCTGAAATGACTTCCTTATTCGAACATCTACAATTCGTTCTGACAACGCCTTATCTTTTGTTGGCATTTGTCCCCCATAAAGAATCGGATTCTTGTGCTTATAGTATACAGAAGACTGGTTGGCCGTACCCTTAGAATAATAAGAACGTGTAAAGCACTCAACCAAGATTCTATTTATGGCCTCTACCAATTCAGGACTCCAGCGTTTCCCATATTCATCTAATACCACCGGGATGGTGTAACTGGAGTTCAGTAGCTTTCCTACTTCAAAAGATGATGGGAAAGCACGTGGTGCAGAATCGTTGTGTCCCATATACTGTTTCAATAAAGTCATGATCGTAGACTTACCGGCTCCCGGTTCACCCACTATTTGACAGTGCGGAAAGTAGCCTGTCTTCGATTCTTTTCTAATTACATAGTCATGAGGAATAGCCATCATCCACCCAACAAGTAGTAACATTTCGTCCAAGTCATTTATACACAGGATATGTTCTAGAAAAGTTTTTGCAATTGTAGACCAGGACTTATTGTCATGTCTAAGATTGGACCAGTTTGAAAGTTCCTGTTGGTTGGCTTGCTGGTTGCCCATAGCTACGATATCTCTCGATTCTTCTCCGTTCATATCGTATATAGTGGTCGGCGTGCAGAAATATTTTTTCCCGTCCTCAAGCACCTCAAGCCCCAAAAGGCTTGTCCCCTGCTTTTCTTCTCCCCATTCTGGTAGATCGATGAATTTATGACCAAGATCATTCATGTAGTTCGCACACCCGTTTATCCGAGGTGACATGTCTGGGGCTTGTTCTTTAAGTTGCTCCTGGAGATCAGACAATTTATTAAAGCTGTCGGCAGTTAACATTATGTTTCTTGTCTTAGCCGAACCTTTTACACATAAGTCATAGTTATGATATTTCTTACCATTTTTTCCTTGCACCACCACAGTGCTACGTGGTATAAGGACGAAATTTGAAATATAGACTTTTTCTTTTTTCTCTATAACATACAATGAACCGTTATCTTCCCCTACAAATCGGTGACCCAACCATGCTGTCCCCCCTCTAGCCAGAAAATCCACAATAATACCTTCTATTCGGCTACGGGATAAAGGAGTTGCGGAGTACTTGCTCAGTTCTGACCGAAAGTGGGATGTCAGGATGTTTAGCTCTTTCTCATCCAAAGCATCTATGCCGGATAACACGATGGAAACCAAAGCCTCGTCTTCCACCACTCTGTTTCCTGTAACCCTGACTAGAGAGTCAAAAATACTAATGGCTCTTTGTATATTATTAAGATCTACCACATTTGAAGGGACCTTTTCGTCATTCCCCATGAAGTCTTTTGCCACATCCATATGCTATCCTACCCTCCTTCATCTATCCTTCTTGTAATCTTCGTATTGGGACTTAAGATCCGCATATTGGGCTTGCAGTTCTTCTACTCGGGATGTATTATTTTTCTTTTTTGCCTGATACATCATCGTCCGGATACTGGCCATTTTTTTATAGAAGGGGTGGTTTTCCTTATATTTCTTGCTAGCCTTTCTATTAGACTCTAAATGTCTTTGGTACTTTAGAACTATTTCATCCATAGTAATCCTCCTCTCTTATGTACCTCCAGTATAACATGTTATGTCATCTATGTCAATCATTACAGTGAGATATACGAAGTGGTGATGTGTGGGTGACGTATGGGTGACGTATGGGTGACGTATGGGTGTTGCATTTCTGAGTGTAGTTAATAGACGGTTTTAGATATCTCAAAACGGCTAACTGACCATTATTTAGGGTGACGTTTGACGTCACCCTCCATTGGGACTTGCTAGGAAAAAATCTGATGCCCTCCTTTATTCCAATAAAGTGACGTTTAACGTCACCCTACTTGAGAACAATAAGAAAAAAGTTCAAGACTATCTCTAAATATATCTCTTTTACAAATAAAAAAAGAGATATATTTTTCGTGTGTGATTCACTTTGGCCAACTAAAGTTATATATATATATAAATATATATACCCCTGAAGAAACGTCACCCACCCCCCTTTGAGGAGACATCAGTTCTTTTGTAGCAAGTCCCAATGGGGGGTGACGTTTAACGTCACTTTAGTTAACTAAAAAGTTTGCATCGTGCCTTTTCACGACGAGGGAGTGGAGGGTGACGTTTAAGGTGCCATGGTGGTGGCGTGTGGGTGACGTCCCTGCCGACTCAATCGGTAAAAGGCTCCATCCTTCCCACAACATAAGAGAGCGTCACTCTCTACATAGTAAACAAATTAAGGGTCAGCCTTGAACAAAACTTTGTGTGAAAGAGGTTTAGCGTATAGGTGACGTGTGGGTGACGTATGGGTGACGTATGGGTGACGTATGGGTGACGTATGGGTGACGTATATGTGGCGCGGGGGCGGCACCATCATACTTAGTATTTGTTGCATCCTACTACCCCCGCATGTAGTGCTCAACACATTTCTCGATACCCCTCCGTCATTTCAGGAGTCATGAGAACCATTAGCCAACCCATTTGCCACACCACCAAACGACCCAACACAAATATTTGGGGTGTGGACTGGATGAGAACAAATGGACGACATTGTTTCACTCTCCCAAAGTACTCCCACCAAGAAATAATTAGAAATAACAAAAAGGAGAGGGATTATCCCTCTCCTCCTGCTATGGCCGAAATCGATTTTATATGTCTCTAGTAAATGTACCCACGATGCATTGATACATCACATATGTAGGATTGGTTGTCTTTATGGTTGAATCTGATGTCAGCTACAGAAGCTATACCTGTATGTGTGGAACCCAAGTGCTCCATTTCTACCACCAGTACTGGCACACCATAGTGCACGTCTTCTTTACATCTCGTCACACGTGCTCCGTGTAGGATAACTCTCTCGCTTTGATCCATATGTTCCCGAATACCTAGTATTTCAGCAATGGAAGTCTCCAATGTTTTAGGGTCTTTGTTGCTCTTGGTGGTCTTAACAGTCATTCTTGTTCCTAGGATACCAATAAGTAAAAGAAAAGCTGTAGATACCATGCACCATCCAATGGTGGACTCATACTCAAGCCCCCATATGATATCTAGAAAAAGTGATGTCACCAGGCCCCCTAGTATGGTCAACATACCAAAGCCAAAGAATGTATCTACACTTAGTCCTATAATATCCCATGTTGATCTCTCTTCCACATGGCTGTTTTTCTTAAGGCTCAGAGTGGCAAGAATGTATTCCAAAGTGGTATTTTTTCTCATGGATAAAATTTCCCTCCTATAATTTCAATTTTTCTGACAATTTAAATCTTTCAAACTCCATGACTACATCTTCTGGGAGGTGTTGTCTGTATGCGGACATCCAGTCCCATCCACCCAACATCGGCACCCATGTGTTTTCGCCTGCATCAATAAATATGTGCTCGTGATTGCATATCCACACTTTATTCCCCACATATGCTGGCTCTAACGTAATGTGTGGGTGAGCCGGTATGTTAAAAGGATTTTTGTTAAAATCCATCTCTGTCTGAATGTAACTCATCCACGGTTCATTTTGTGCTTCTCTTACTTTCAGCATGTTTTCGCCTTCTCTCGATGTGTTTACGACGAAGGATTCGGACTTTTTCTCAATTGAGGTGTCATTGGTGGAGCTTGAATTCTGGTACACCATATGCACATCTATGTGTAGACATTTGTCGGTATGTTCTTTCACCACATACTGCAATAAAAGTTTAGAGTGTGGTTTAGGAATTAACAAGACACCATTCACAAACCTCACCCAATAAGCCGCAAAGGATGGTCCTTCCGCCACTTCAAATGAAGGTGTTTCTGGAGGACAATTGGGGTCAAGCATACGACGAATGGGAAAATTTGGTGCTTCTAGTGTTCTCGTACCCCTATTTGTGTGCTTAATATACACTTCAAGTGCGCTTAGATTACTCGGATTGTACCTTGGTGTGTACTTCAGCATGCCAGCTCGCTGGCATGGAGTTGTGACCTCTTCCACATTCATGTAGGCTTTAATGGCATTCCCCGTCAGGTGATCACGAAATTGCCTGTCCCCGAATAATAGTTCCCTGGCCCGACTTACCTGTGCCGATTGTCGTATGCCGGTTATAGGCTCGAGTGCCTTGCTTAATATATCTTTTAGGCGTTTAGCAATTAAGATGAAAAAAATATCTACTTGCCTGTTACGCTTTTCTTCTGTATCTATTTCGTCGATACCAAAATCACGTCTCAGTAGAGGCTCTGAGGCATGCTGCCGGGAAAACCCCCTAGGTTTATGATCAACTTCCACCTCTATATAACTATCTCCGTCCTCCGGATCTACTTGTTCGCATGTATAATACAGCGCATCTTCATAATGCGCCATGAATATGTCTGATATTTGTTGGTCTAAAAGTACGCCATAATGTAGCTCTGTATCTTCTGCACCCATTAGATCACCTCTTATTCTATTGAAAAATAAGCATAGCCCAAATGTCAAGAAAGTGCGGTACTATCGAGACCTTTATTGCCCAATGTACTTTTGCCTGGTCTAGTATTGATAGAAAGTATTTCTGCATGGTATAATTTGAGGTACAAATATATAGTATGTAAGGAGTGTTTAGGTATGTCAGGAGAAAAAGTGTTGTCTCATGAAGAATTGGTGGAAGCAGTGGCACAGGAGTTTCTAGTGCACTACAGTATTCCAGATATCAAAAAGTACATTTATGCCTACAACTGGCAATCTCCACAGGATCCAAATCGTTGTAGTGCACTGTTACAGTTTTACTTGGCAGGAAAATTCAATGGTGTAGTGTCTCCCTCAAATGCAGAAAGTGGATCCTATAAGGTAGACTTCCACATCCACAGACACATTACTCCAAGTATAGTGGCGAACTGTGCAAAACAGTTGTTGGACAGTACTGTAATTACACTGCATACAGCATTGCTCGATGTTTGTGCCAACAGAAAGTCCAGATTGAGAAGCACTGCGACGGAATCCGTGTTTCGATCTACATCCAAGTGGCGAGATGACCTCTTAACACACCCTTGGATCCGAGCCTTTTACGATGTAGATGTTTTGTATGACGAGAAGAAAACCCATGCTATTGCAACTTTCACAAACAAAGACAGGAATCGAAATCTCCAGTGTAAGGCTTATTTGGTCCTCTCTAAGACAGGAGTCAAGATATCAAACGCAGACAATGTGGTGTTCCAGAGAATGGAGAACGCGCCATCGTATTCTGTGAACTACAGTATAACAGAATCCTACACAACCAGAGTAACACTAGACATCATTACAGGTACTTTGTTTTTGCCCAAGCAAGGATATTGCAAAACTGCAGGTGTGTTGTCTTATTGGGAGATGCTACACCATGATAGAGAATGTGTTAAAGTACGTCACTGCAGGGCCTATATCACGCATGATGGGGTACTGGAACGATCGTGTGTGGTTCATACAGTTAGTCTCGATAAATCAGGTCGGCCAGTTCAGAAAACTGTAGAAGAGAATCCTGACGACACTTGGCTGTCACAACTACAGGGCGCTGAAGATTTGGTCAAAAATCCAATGAACACTGATTCATACCCATATCTTGATCCCGAAGACTATCCATACGCTGGAGAAAATGTGTTTGTGACAATACTCGAAGATGTGTATGTCAAAGTGCATGGAGAATACTGGGTGATTGTCAAAGGTGGCATTGAGTGGATTATGACCAATTCGAAAAGATTACCCTCTAATGTAGTGGACGAACTGCAGAGATACTTATTATCTAAGCGTCTCAAAGCATAAACAATAAAGAGAACACCTATCTCTCTCCCTTTATGGGTGTAGGATAGGTGTTCTTTTTCGTGAATGAATGGTACTGGTTTGTTAGGCCAAAATTCTTATCCAGACCCCCCACACACATTGGCGGACATTGGATACAAACAAGCATAACAATCAGTCTCAAGATATCCAAATGCGCGGAAGCATATCTGGAAAACACACTAAGATACTGCCTCTTGATTGGTTAGATATGAATATACACTCTCATCAAGTGCCAAATCAACAGCTGTATTTCCTTCTATATCTACGATGTCTTTTCTGGCTCCGCATTGGTCGAGGATCTGCACTATTTCTAGGCACCCCACTTGTGCTGCCACATGCATAGGTGTATGAAGAACACCATGTGCATGGACAATAAAGTTAACATCGGCACCCGCAGAAATTAAAGTCTTGACGAAGTTGATGTCCTTACGCCATATAGCACACATAAGAGGGGTAAACTTGCGACTATTCTTTGTTGCACCATCAATATCCCTTTTTGATTTCAAAAGCCTTTCTAGATGCTCTTTATTACCATGATAACATGCAAGATGTAATGGAGTCTGACCATAAGAGTCTAAAGATAATGTGTCGGCACCATGTATTAGCAATAGGTCTATTATCTGGTGGTGTGTACTTTCGAAAAAACATGCTAAGTGAAGAGACGTTTTGTCCATAAAGTCACATCTTGAGTTGACATCGGCACCTTGGCTCAGAAGGAGATGTGAGGCGTCCCACGAGTCCTTTATGACTGCCAGATGAAGTAATGTATACCCAGCATCATCTTTTTCATTTAGATCCGGTAATCGTTCCAAGTAGAGAGAAGCTTTTAAAATATTACCACTTTTTACATATTCAAAAAATTCTGTATATGACATCGAGCAACACTCCTTAATTAAACCAAAAATAGACTTTCAAGTAGCATTATCCTGTCAGGGCGTCATACACATTTTCTGTACAAGCATAATCGTGTGGGTAAAGACCATCTTCATCTACTACCATAGGATCCGCCCCAGCGGCTATCAGAAGATTAATCATGTCCACACGCCCGGTTTTGGCGGCTAAATGAATGGCGGTCACACCAGATGAGTTAACTACATCGACACGAGCACCAGCATCCAGCAAAGTTTCCACTACTGAATACATTCCTGTGCAAACAGCATGCATGAGCGGTGTATATTTGTTGATGTTATCCATGCTGGCATTTGGTTTTGCCCCAAACTCGAGAAGCAACTTGACAATCTCTAGGTTCCCATAGGCAGAGGCCAACTGTAAAGGTGTAAATTGTGCCGCATCCCTCGCTGATACATCAGCCCCATGTTGTATCAGCAACATTGGTATATCTGCTTTTCGACCACTAGCTGCACAAACATAGTGTAGTGGCGTTCTTCGTTTCTCACTACACATCACAGTGGTTCTCGCCCCTCGTGAAATTAGTTCTTGTGTAAGTGGAAGGGAATCAGCCTTAACCACAATATGGATAGGTGCATAGCCCGAAATACCTAGCAAGTTTATGTCCTGCATGCTTTCCAACAATATCATTGAGCCAAGAACATCCCGTGTGGACAAACATTGCTTAAGTTTTTTATCCCACTCCATCTTAGACACTCCTTACATATGTTTATATAAAAAGTATATCACAGACGACATAAGGCCAACAATACCTGTTCCTGTATAGAATCACCGAAAGATGATTGTTGTTCAGAGTGCATCTGAGTATTGTTAGCACATCGCGCCATATGATATAATAGTCTTACAAATATCTGAAGGAGTGTGTGTGAATGTCTGAGGCAAAGTATGATACGCGCATGTATGTGGAAAATGAGGAATTGGCGAAGGCTGTGATGGAGTCAGATTATGAAGGTATAAAGAGGCTCCATGGTCAAAAAGAAGAATTAGACTCGAGGTGTGTACCCTTCTTACGAGGTATTACACCCCTCATGGCGGCATCGCTGAATAACGATGTAGAAATGATTGAAGTGCTTATCGGATTAGGCGTGGACATCGATAAAGATGAGTTTTATCATGGTAACTCTGCACTGTTATTTGCAGCTGGTCAGGGCAACTATGAAGCTTGTCAGAAACTTCTTGAGTTAGGCGCAGACGTCACATATGTTAATCGATACAGTATGGATGCATCAGATGTAATTGATGATGTTATTCAGTCCGGTGATCCTGAAGCTGTGGCAGAGATGGAGAAGACCCTAGAGGACATGCCACCTGAGGTGAAGGAAATTTACCAACCACAAGTGTTGCCAGAAGAAACGAAAAAGGCTCTATTGAGAACCAAGGAGCTGTTCGCATGACCCCAGCCTTGACGAACGGGACTTTCGCATGTTATGCTTATCTTTATACATTGTAAGGAGTGTTGATCAAATGTCGAGAAGAAGATATGTACAAACAATGGCTGTGAATGAGTTCTATGAAATGTGTCAGCTTGAGAAATTTCCGAACTTAGAATCATTCATGGAAAAAGTGGACCTCAACAATTTGGATATCTTAATGGAAATGGTGCTCAACGCCTACCCCCTGAAACCAATCTTTCTGAGACCCTATGATGAGCAACCACGACGGTTCGATATACTGTCGGGAGGGGAACGACTTGCTACCCTTCTTTCGCTGATTGAAGATCAAGACCGTCTCAATAACTTAACAGAAGCAGAAAGGTCTGTATTCTGGCACTACACTCTAATCGTAGAGCATGTGACAGAACCAGACACAGAACGGATCTTTGACTTGTATGAAAAAATGTAAATCTAGGCCTTAGACCCACCCTTGTGGTGGGTTCTTACATATAACCGCACTTTGGGTGCAAGTATTGCTTTTCTTAGACGGACATAGTATAATCTGGATATATAAATATCTAAGGAGTGTTAATATGTACAAAACAATGTTTGATACTGCGACTATTTCAGGAAACTACACCATACTGATTTCCAGTATGGCAGGGGAGGACAACAGTTTTCTGGAAGAAAAACATGCCTTTCTAGGTGATATGGACTTTTTATCCTTCGCTACCAAATTCTCTCACAACGAAGTCATTTCATATTTGCTAGATAGAGGTGTGAGTATACCTTTTACAGGACCTGACTCTCCTGTGTGCATTTCTTCCAGAAGAGGGGATGCTATTCAACTGAAAAAGTTTGTAGACGCAGGTGCTGTATTTCAAAGCGAAGCGCTACTGTTCGCTATCCATGCTGGATCTGTTTCTTGTGCATCATTGTTGCTCCAGAATGGTGTCCCTATTGTAGGACAGTACATCGATGAAACAGGCCAAGTGCAACAAATGGATGCCTTATCTGAAGCCTGTAAACAAGATAGAACAACTGTTGACATGTTACAGCTTCTTTTGGCCTATGGCGCGGATCCGAATAGCAAAGACTCAGACGGAAACACACCTTTGCACCATGTCGTTTCGGTTGACAATCCGGAGTTGATATCTTTATTGTTGGACTGTGGGGCTGATCCTAAAATTAGCAACAATTTGTGGCAGTTACCTCATCAATTATACGATGAGAAAGAAAGATACGAGTGCACTCTGTTGTTGTCATCAGACACACCTGTGTTCGGTGTACACTAGGGTAATAGACTGAAACAGGACAAAGAGGAAGGCATTCATGTGCCTTCCTCTTTAATTTAAACCTTGACTATACACATAAACCGTGATATAATATTAGTATACAATTGTAAGGAGTGTTGTTTAATGTTTGAATTAGAAAGACCAACCCCTATCATGCGAAAGGTGTTGTCCGCAGTTAACACAGGTGATATCCTATCCTTAGCCATATCCCTGGAGGGAATATCTACAAAAGAATTAAATGCACCTTTTTTTCTTTCAAAAAGGACGATACCGACAACCCTAATGATGGAAGCCGCAAAACACGGGGACGGGGAAGTAATTGAGTTCCTTACATCTAGAGGTGTCAAGGCATATAAGGGAGTAAGTATTCGTAGAAAGTCCCTCCTATCTTGGTTTTCTAGGAAAGTTTATCCTCTTGATAAGGCCTGTAAGCGTAGAGAGGGATCTTCAGTAGTGAAATCTCTTTTACAAGCTGGGGCCATGCCTACAATCGCGGCGCTCGACACAGCCATCCATGAGATGGCATGGGAGACCGTAGAAGAGATACTCAGGGACGAAAGATTAGATTTACCCTACATTTTTGATAAGGAAGGTAAGACACTTTGTATCGCTCTTTGCAGAATGGCTGCTTCAGGGAGAGAGGACCTAGTGTTAAGGGTTTTGGAATGTGATTTACCTGTCCATAAACTGAGAAACAGGGGGTCTGTACTCCTCAACCATGCATGTTCTTCAGGACACTTGGAAATAGTAAAAAAATTGGCGGACTCAGGTGTAGATGTAAATAAACCAGGATTAAACAGAGAGACACCACTCATAGTCGCAACTCTGAATGAAAATCTAGATGTTATTAAATGTTTGTGTGAATACAATGTCGACCCACGCGTAATTCACTTGAAAAAGTATACCGCAAGACAACTGTCGAAAAGTGCTGATATAACCGAGTATTTAGAGTCATATGAGAAACATTGGAAACGAAGAAAGAAATGACGCTTAGGCATCTCCTAAAGGGGATGCCTCTTCTTTTATTGACCTCTACATATGCTCCATGCTTCACTGAAAGAAGAGGAGTGGTTACTATGGTATCTATAAATGTGTTAAAAGGGTTAATAGACAACTGTATGGAAACTATGCTAAATGATAAAGTGGATAATATGGTGAAAACATATAAATCACGGAAAGCTGAAATCAAAACTTACCTGTACATTCGCCCGCAGTATGCTCGTATAAATGTTTACCAGGATAACTGTAAAATACTTGGGGCTTCTCTAAATTGTGACACTCTGGACACCCAGACATATGGAGATGGGAGTGATGCTCTAAACTACATTGTTACTAGACTGCACGATGTGTACCTATTGTGCAGAGCAGATGTTATTGAATTTCGGATGCCAAAACCTTCCAAAATAGTCCTAGGGGAAGTAAGGGGAAGCACAAAGAAACTCATCAAGTTAATGAAGGCCATGTCAAAGATAACGATGAACCTGTCATACCCAAACATGTTTGGCAGAAAAAGGGATTGGCAGGGCATTGCACATACGGAATTAGATGAGCTAGCTTTGGGGTATATAGATGCTAGGGTGTTTTCCCATAAACCAAGTATCTGGAAAACCGTATTCGAACATTGTCACCCAGAGGGAATGCGACCTTTCTCTGCTTGGACTCCTTCCAAGGATCACATACATATGGACACGAGCAGTAGCATCTTAATAGTGGATTCGTATGAGCCATATCGAAGGGTCTTACCTACAACTACAAATGAGATGAATGTGAAGACACAACCACTATATATTACAACAACCCTCTGAAACGTACTGATGCAATTATTGTAATTTTTGTTCCTTCTGTGCTATAATCAGCTTAATTTGCACAAGGAGGAGAATAGATCTATGAAGTCCAAAAATAGACTTACGGGTCTCATACTAGCAGTGACCTTAACTGCGGGGTTGTGGCCATTCAATGGGAATGTAGCAAAGGCATCCTCCACAGTTGATCTCATTGGGGGAACTTCAAGCACTTCAAGCACTATGCTCGTGGATTCTTCTGGAAATCTATGGGGTTGGGGAGCCAACACCGCAGGTGAACTTGGTAATGTAGACTTTGATCCTGTTACGTATCCAAATAAAGTGGCCGGAGGAAGCTCCACCATAAAGAGTGTGTCAGCATACAAAGATATTGTTATAGCTATATTTACAGACAACACTGTATGGACTTGGGGAGATAGCAATAATGGAGCAACAGGTGGATATAGTATGCAACAAATATCTGCTGGCAGTAATGCTAAACAAGTATCTATGGGCGATAGGTTTGCTCTCATATTGAAAAATGACGGAACCGTCTTAGCAGGTGGCAGAAACAATGCAGGTCAACTAGGAACAGGATCCACATCTGGGGCTATTCTTCCTTTTCAGACTGTGGCTGGACTACCAAATAACATTGTAGAAGTATCTGCAGGTTATGACTTCGCTTTAGCACTCACGTCTACTGGCGAAGTGTGGGCTTGGGGATCAGGCCAAAATTCGGCTACTGGGTTCGGAAGTGATCTATCGGTGCCTACTCTTGTTACAGGATTCTCGGGAACAAATATACAGCACATTTCGGCAGGATACTCACACTCCTTAGCTCTAACAAGCACTGGAGATGTGTACGCTTGGGGCTCTAATTCATCTGGACAATTGGGATATCCTGGAATACCATCGACAGGGAAGAGTACTACTAAGTATAGAGTAGCAACAGGAGCTGCTAAAATATATGCAGGGAACTCTGTTTCTTTTGCCATTAAGACTGATAAGACTTTACTCGCTTGGGGCCAAAATACGTATGGGCAACTAGGAAATGGTAACACTACAAATGCGGTGGCTGCACAACTCGTTCCCGGTTTGACCGATGTGGACTACTTGGCTCTAGGCGGCAGCTCTAACCATATTGTAGCTGTCAAAACTGATAACACGATATGGACATGGGGACAGGGTGGCACATCTAATGGAATGACAAATGGTCAACAACCTAACGGATCACCATATAATAGTGCTAATAGTACACCAACCCAAGTGAAACCCATGGCCCCTATGGTTCTTCTCTTTGGAGCTGACCAAACAAAGGAAGTCATGGTTATGTTGCCTCCAAACGTAGGTATAGCCGGTTATGAGTACAAATTAGGTCAAACTGGAACCTGGAAGACATATGATGGTGCGCCGATGTTTATGAGAGAGAACGTTAAAATCTATGTGAGAACAGTGGATAAACTTGGCACTGTAGGGGATGAGGATATGACAGAAATAACTTCCATCAAGTCTACTCAACCCCCTATAGTTACACCAACAGAACCTGCACCAGATGCCACTGTTGTCACTTTGCTTCCTGGACTGAACAAGACGTACCCCAACATCCACATAGTAACTAACAAGCAAACTAGTACACAAAGTGGAGACCTACTGGTTGATGGATATGCGAAGGCTTCTACAAAATGGTAAAAAAGTCCCTGCCGAATAGCAGGGACTTTTTTCTTGACAACCAGTGTCTTGTCATAAACGTCATTTCTATGTTTTAATAAAATCAGAAATGCGAGAGGCTGATCATAAGCTTGACCTCTGCAAACAGTTGAGCGATCTCAGGATGTTGCGATAACCACACTGGATCCCCAGCTTGTATTTGATTGAAGGCATGGATGGCAAGAATGCGGGGCACATTATCAACAAATACGATGTATACAGTCCCCTTTTTCCCTTGTCGTACAGGCTTAACTGCGGACATTTTGTTCTGTATGGCATACACACTAGACACCACAGGTGAGACATGAAAAACTTGATTCATGAATGAATCCGAAGTTGGTTTGTCACAGAATCTTCTGAATCTTGCGTATGCTTCTGTATCTGTGATAGGAACAATATTTTTCTTATCAGCTGTAGCCACCCATTTACCTTTTTGCACTTTTAGTCCATACACACCTGCCGGAGATTGTCTATCGTAGCTTTGTAGTCTCTTGTACGAAAGACGAACTCTACGTTCCTTATATTCCACAATAGGAATATCTATGGAGCATTTGATCTTATCCGCTTCTTTAAAGGTAGCAATGAAAGGGAACACCACTATCTTTTCTGATGTATCATCGAAATGTAAGACACCACAAGAGGGACTGCTCCACACATCTTTCTTATCAATTACTTCTACTTCTGTTTCTGTATTTATTTTTACAAAGTCTGCGCGTACTTGTTCATCAATGATAAGACGAGTATCTTTGTCAGAGCAAGGTATATATACTCCTGCGTTCTCATCAAATGTTCCGTATACCTCGACCCGAGAACCCATTATGTTAGCACGTAGGTAAGCATACTCACCGGTCACTTTGATGATAGCGTACTCCGTCTCTTTGGATATATGTGCAGGCAAGTTCTCTTTGAGCATATTATTGAAAGCCAAGATATCCTGCTCGCTGAACACAGATCCATTCTGTATCCTTTCGCACCAGGACTTCCAAGAGTACTTGGACAATTCCCACACTTTTGTTCTGCCTTTGGGCGCCATATCCCTCAGAGCTAGATATGAGGCAGCCACTGCAGCACGATTCTCCAACATTATTTGGGGCATGTACACATGATACAAATCTACTCTAATAAATGAATGATCTGAGCTGACGAATGTGTACCCATCTAGCCCAAATATTTCATCAAACTCCTTAGACATAAAGCAACACTCCTTACATATACTTTAACTTTATATCAATTATAACATGTCCAATTCACTAACACAATTTACACTCTATATAAAAGGCGGTAGTTATTGTGGTAGAAATGGGAAAGATACGAAGATCTATCAATGACGGTGGTGCACTGCAACTAGCACTTCTCCTCGAAGGAAAGAGTGCTGAGTTTATCAACGAGACACATCCCCTCCTACGACGTAAGAATATGCTTATGTATGCTATTTCTGTTGGACAAGAGGAGATTGCAAACTTTCTCTTGGCTCGGAATGCAGACGTGAATATAAAAGATAGTAACAACTGGACTGCTCTACATTACGCCATAGAGCTAGGCATGGATCAATTAGTGAGAAGTATAATAGATATGGGTGCGGACATCAATGCACATAATGGATGGACCCCTCTACACATGGCATACGATGTAGGATCTAGTACATGTGTTGAAATTCTAACAAATGTAGGGGCAGATCTCCACGCTTTGTCGATTGAAGGGAAAACTATGCTACACTGGGCCGTCCAGTGGGGTTGGGTAGATAATGTAATATACTTGCTCAATCAGGGGTTGAATCCTAATGCCAAAGATGAGGATGGTAACACTCCACTTCACAAAGCATGTTATACAGAACATAAGAAGATTGCGGAGTTGTTAGTGAATGCGGGTGGAGACATGGGTATATACAACAAACATGGTGATACACCTCTTTCTTATGCGAGAGGATCAGTGAATTATTACTATTTCGCCTCATTGGCGGAATAAGCAAGACACAAAAAGAGGGCAGAATCGTATCTGCCCTCTTTTTGTGTCTCTAATTGAGGCACTGTTTCAGTCTGTGTACAACTTTCTCCTTCCCCAGTAGGAAAACGGTCCAAGGCATATCTCGCCCATGTTCCTGCCCGGTCAAAGCGAGGCGAAGAGGAACATATAAACTCTTCCCCTTGCACCCTGTATGTGCTTGGGTGCTTTTCAAAAATCCAGCGATACTTTCTACATTAAAAACAGGATCATTATCCACAATGCTGAGAAAAGATGAAATAACAGCTTGTGAAGACTGCGTCTTTAGTTGATCCGTCATATCTGCAGTTAGACTTACCTTGTCGTCAAAGAAGACATGAGCCAGAGTTTGAAGCTCTGACATAGAAGTCAGTTGTTCTCTATACAATTCTACAAGCTGGCTAACCCATCTATAATCGTCTGTTGACATGACCTTAGGCACTAGCCCAGCCTTTTGTAGGTGAAAGGATGCTTCAAAAGTCAGATCCTCGATATCTGCCCTTCTTAAATGTTGGTTACTGATATGAGATAACTTCTTGGCATCAAACATCGCTGAGGTTCGAGATAGATTTGATACATCGAACAAAGAAATTAGCTCAGAAGGAGATAAAATTTCGGTGTCGCCCTTGGGCGACCACCCCAACAAAGCGATGTAGTTGAATAGGGCACTAGGTATATATCCTAATTGATCATATTGTTCAATGAACTGTACAACAGATTCATCACGTTTGCTCAGCTTCTTATGATTTTCGTTGACGATCAACGTCATGTGACCGAACTGTGGCGGTTCCCATCCAAAGGCGCTGTATATCATCAGCTGCCTATGTGTATTCGATATGTGATCTTCGCCACGCAATACATGCGAGATGTCCATGAGATGGTCATCGACAACCACGGCAAAATTATATGTTGGAGTACCATCTTTCCTGATTATGACAAAATCCCCTGACACCTCAGATTTAACGCTTATGTCACCTTTGACCAAGTCGTTCCAAGCCCAGACATGATCATTTGGCGTAGCAAAACGAATACTGTATGCGTATCCTTCCTCATCAAGTCGTTTGCTTTGTTCCAAAGTGAGACCACGACATTTTCCTGAGTACAGTGGATTTAATCCTTTTTCTTTTTGCAACTTTCTTTCTTCCTCTAGATCCTCATCAGTGCAATAACACTTATAGGCACGCCCAGACTCCAATAATCCTACTGCGTGCGACTCGTAGGTTTCAAATCGTTCGGACTGGCGGTATGGTCCATACTTTCCACCTACATCTGGTCCTTCGTCCCAGTGTATGCCGAGCCAATCCAAGTACTTAAGCTGATTTTCCTCGCCGTTCTCGACATTTCTCTTTCTGTCTGTGTCTTCAATACGTAGTACTAATTTTCCATCATACTTTTGCGCAAACAAGTAGTTAAATAGGGCTGTTCTGGCATTACCAATGTGTAAATGGCCTGTTGGACTTGGTGCATAACGCACACGTATGGGTTTATCTGACATATATTACACTCCTTATATTTTAGTAATTACAGTGTACCATGTAGTACATATATGAGTCAATGTGGACAATATATACCTTGGATAATGCAAGTCCCCAAAGGATATGTTTAGTAATGTTCACCGACCGTCTTGTTGGACAGCGATATTCTTGCGCAAAAATTCGGCTGTTATCTTGTTTTTCTTAAACTCAGCGACTTCCAGTGCGGTTAGTCCTTTGTCATCTCTCGCATTTATATCCGCTCCTTCCTGTACCAATAAGGATATGCAAGTCACACTACCTTTTGCAGCGGCATGATGTATGGCGGTTCTGCCCAGATTGCATTTGGCGTTTGGGTTCGCACCAAACTCCAACAAAACTAACATGATAGATGCTTGGGCGTGCATACAACTATAGAAAAGAGGGACATTACCTGTATCATCTGCTAAATTTGGGTCCATGCCATTCTCCAGCAAAACCTGTACACATCTAGTAGCCTTGAAAAACGCGGCTGAGTGTAAAAGGGTACCACCATCTGTTGAACGTATATCAAGCACACCCGCACATTGGGTAAGCACCACTCGCAGAAACAAATGATTATCTTCTTTGAGTATCTCATCCAATATTCTTTTCCCCGCATCTGATAAAAAATCTAAATCGTGTATAAGCAACGCAAATCGGAGCGTGTCACTAGACCCTTCCCAAATGAATTCCGCCAACTTCAACTCTTTTTCGGACATGTGCCATCCCCCTTCCATGGTATTGTAGAACAGCTTTCCTAGTATCTATTGTAATGCTCACATCTAGAGCTGTTTTTCCTTCAGCATTTCGTGCATTTACATCTGCACCATGTGCCAATAACCACTCCACAACTGTAATACAGCCATTTTGACAAGCACTGTGAAGGGGTGTACAGAGATCTGCATCTCCCGCATTGATATCGGCCCCATACATTAGAAGCATATCCAGCATCACTTTGTCACTCCGTTTTGTAACCATATGAATCGGTCGTTTTCCCTTTTTGTCCATCGCGTTAATATCAGCACCATGATTTAGGAGTTTCGATATTACTTCCAAGAGCCTCATACCACATGCGATATGTAAAGGTGTTCTCGCACTTGGCATCGGGCAATTTACTTTTGCTTTTCTTTGAAGCAATAGGTCTATGCATTTGGTTGCTTTACCATAAATAGCGTGGTGTAGAGGTGTATACCCATTCTCGGACAAAACATCATTTGGACTCATATCGGTGTTGTCGAGTAACCATTCTACACATCCGAGGCTGTCTGTGAAGCATGCATGAGATAACCAAGTTTTGCGGTGTGCGGAGACTTCTCCACGAGATAGCAGAATACTCAATAAGCTTGGGCGATCTTCTTTTATGACATAGTGCACTGCACTATAGCCATCGAATGTCCGCACAGATTCTACCAAGGATACTTCAGAACTCAGGTTGGAAAGGATGAGTGCAAATTCTAGACAATTGTCATTATCAATAGACGTACGCAACGCAGCTAATTGTGGATGACTCACTTGCATAGGACTCCTCCGTTTATAGGGTTAGCTCCATACTGAGTCATTAACAAAATGTTTGCTTGCAGCCCCTTTTGGTGCGCCAAACGTACAGGCGTCCTACCTTCGTTATCACATACAGAAGGATCTGACCCGAAGTGTAAAAGAATTGCGAGAAGGTTTACGTTCTCTTTTGTAGCGATGTAATGTAAAGGAGTCAGTCCCAGTCGTGTTTGTTCATTTGGGTTTGCACCTTTTTGCAACAGTAGCCGTGAGGCCTGACTATCCTGGCATTTCACTGCTAAATGCAGAGGGGTCAGTCCTATTAAATTCCGTACACTTAGATCCGTCCCTTTGGCTAACAGGATCCTTAAACACTCAGTAGAACCACGTTCTATCGCGGTATGTAACGGGGATCCTCCTTTGCGGTTCTTATTGTTTGTATCCACATCATATTTAAGCAGGAGTAATAGAGCCTTAGAATTATCATGTTCGCAAGCAATATGTAAGGCTTCGTTCAAGTCATCCTGACTATATGCAACTACTGGGCTATTAACCAATAACTCAAGACAACCATATTGGTGATATTCAATGGAGGCTTTCAACGCCAGTGTATTTTCTGAGTGCTCAAAAGAATTGATTTCAATTAAGGTTCTTACAGATTCGGTAAATCCCCCGCGACAAGCAAAGTACAAACAAGAAGGACCAAATTCGTTCCAATCAAACCAGTTCCCTAATTTTCCCAGAAGCACTGCAAGGCATTCGTACATATTTCTCTCTATGGTAAATAGTAGGATTTCATACATATTGCGTTGCTGGGCATTAGACTCCCTTTCCTCGCCCACTTGCGTTACACTTTCCATCATCAATGCTAGTCGAAGCACATTATTAGACTCTATTACTTCGGACACATCAGTTAACTTCATGCTTCTAACTACCACCTTTCAGGTTCTTTCCTCGAATAAGGTCTTCAAAAGCAACTGAGCATGTCTTATCGTATACACCCACATTTTTGGAATTTCTAAGGTATGCGTTAGCACCATAAGATAACAGGGCCTCAGCAATTTCAGTTGTAGGGTACACACATACAAGGTGCAATGGAGGATCAACCAGGTCTGAGTGCATATTTGGATCAGCTCCGTGCTCTAGTAGTAGACGTACACTTGCGACGCATTCCAATAGACACGCGGATTGAAGGGGTGACCATCCCTTGTCATCTTGGATATCGATTGTCGCTCCTTCTGCTAATAAAAAGGACATAAGACTTAAATCTCTGCGTGTAGTAGCCATGCATAGTGCTGTTGCTCCTATATTGTTTTTGGCATTTATATCTACATTGGACGCGATGAGTCGCTCAATAACCCTTGGCTGGCACCCGAGACATGCCAATATTAATGGTGTGTTGCCGTCTTTATTCACTTTGTATACATCGGCTCCATTATCTATGAGCAATAGCCCTAGCTCTTCATTTTCTGTGTCACATGCTAAATGCAGTGCTGTGTTCCCATCTTCATCCACTGCGTCCAGTTCCTTTGATTTAGTTACTATGGCCAGACCTAAATCGGCGGATGCCTCCCAGTATGAAGCCAGATGCACACATGTCTGACCACTGCTCATCACAACCATATCTACATCTGCACCCATCTCCACCAGTCTCAGTGCTATTAACTCTTTACCCCTGATGATAGCACTGCTAAGCAGGTCTGCATATATCTTTCTACACTCTTCTTCAGATAGGGTGTTCTTTATATGCTCGAGATGAATAAGAACCTTAACAATGTCATCTTGGTAGATATAAGACTTTAAGTATTCAATGTCCATATCCACACCCCCAACTAATTCTTCATAATATGTACAAATGATTGATTCTATCCATCCTTATTTAGTATAACACAAAGAAGCCCCTCTTGGCAACGAAAGGCTTCCTTAGGAAAGGTTATGCATAACGCAAAAGTTCAATACACTCAGTGTATCCCTCAAGAATGGCTAGACTGAGGGGCGTATCACCATCTGAGTTTACTAGATCTGTATCAGCACCTTGTTCTAGTAGCTTAGCTACGACTGTATATTGGTTCAGAGACGCAGCATAGTGTAATGCTGTCCACCCATCACTATCCTGAATATCTATATCTGCACCCAAATCAACAGCTCTCCCTGCCGCTTCTACCATCTTCTCCGCACATAAAGACATCAGCACAGTTCTTTGATCTCTACGCGATTTATCTTGTGCGTTGATCGTGTCGGCAGTTTCTAGAAGCAGGCAGCTTTGTAGCATATCGCCTCGATGTATGCTTTCAAATATAGACCTTGACATATGTCCACCCCCAATGAATCTCGTAGATCCATTGAAACATCCACTGTACAGCATCGACAATGGAATACATATCGGTGGTATTTCCAGCTAAAGGTTGTGTCACATTGAGGTGGAATACCGTCAGCTGTTGGGTCGAATGTATTTCTTAAGTGGCTAGTCATGAGGTCTATGTATCTACTCAATAAGCTAACATTTCTAGATATGTAGAGCTATCACGATCCGATTGCACAAAAACTAAGGGAGCCACTTGGCTCCCTTAAAATTCTCCTTTCAGTCTTACAGATAACGCTACCCGTTCTATCTCTGCAATGAGGGGAACTAGGTCTTCTATATTTTCTATACTAAGCACTTGTGTACCATAGTACTCGACACTACTCGCATCATGCCGCACGACGGAGTCTACTTGCCCTATCACATATGCGAGTAGATCAATTACAAGAAAACTCAGCATGCCCTGAGATGCTCCTGTATATTCTTCTTGGTCTACAGTATTTTTTATTTGTGTTGCTACATCTGTTACAATTCGCCCCAACTTATCAATAAAAACTTGCATGTTGTGTCGTACTTCTATTGATGTGTCTGAGTAGGCATACAAAACGCCATACTCCCAACGATCAGGTGCATCATTTGGGTATATATCCCACTCAACAGATCGCATCCACCTATCTTCCTCTGTCCCCTCATATACCTGAAGATCCATATATTCTGGTATCGTATTTGTTACAGAGTAAAAAGTCTGCATAAATCTGTGTGTGCGATACACGTACTCTGCACCTTTTCTCTCATCCCCTACAGCAGATTTGGATTTGTTGTGAAGGAAAGGCATCAACAGTATATCAAACATATGTTACACTCCTTACAAATATATTGTTTTGTTAATTATAACATATTCCTGCAGTCTTGTACAAGATGAGGTTTTGCCTCTTGACAATATAGTACACTTGTGTTATAATAAATTGGTACCCTAATATAAGGAGTGTATAACAATGTCTGATGTGTTCGAGTCTATTGCTGAGCAAGATGATCTAGCAGTAGCCCTATGGTTGGAAACAAATCCTGATGTTAATATCAGGGACAGGAGAAGTATGACAGTGTTGATGTGTCTTCTGGGAGCGGGAATGACCACATTTATTCCAAAAGTGCTAGAGCTTGGTGGCGATGTAAATGCTGAGGACAACAATGGTCACTCTGTATTAGACACTGCTGTTAGTGCTGATCCCGAAACTCTCAAATATTTGATCCTAGCTGGTGCTAGAGTCGATCATGTGGGAGGTATCAGTGATGCAACTCCCTTCCACTTGATCGCGGCAGTAAACAATGAGAAAGCCATCGATGTGTTGTTGGACGCTGGAGCAGATATTAATGTATTAGACAAGTTCAGAAGCACACCTTTGACACGGGCATGCATGGCAGATAAACATGACCCCCCTAAGATACAGCATCTCATCGAACGTGGAGCTGATCTAACCCTTATAGATCATAGGAAAGACACCACATTGCATTTATTTGTAGAGGGTCGTTATCCTGAGTTCTTTCATGAGTGCATAAAACAAGGTGTAGATATCAATGCACGAAATGATTATGGGGGTACTCCGCTGTTCCGAGCGGCCGAAATTGGTGATTATAGGTGTGTTAAGGCCCTACTTTCGTTTGGCCCAGACCCATTTATCAGAAGTAATGCCGGCATACTCCCTAGCGAGATCGCAAGAGATATGTCTATCAGACAACTTCTCGAGGAATACGAAGATAGGTGCAAGACAAATAAGTAAAGGAAAAAGGGGACTGTAATCGGTCCCTTCTTTTTTCTTATTTCTTCATATACTTATTGAGAAAAGACACCGAATCGGAACGTCTCTCTCGTACCGCCACATCCAGAGCTGTCTCTCCCTGGATATTTTGTATGTAAGGATCCGCCATATGAGTTGCCAACACATCTAGTGTGGAAGTATCGTTGTACAATGCAGCATAATGTAACGGTGTCCACCCCATCGTGTTTTGCGTATCCACTATTGCACCTTTTTCTAGCAACATACATAAACAATCAAAATGGTCATTGTATGCTGCACAGTTTAGAGGTGAGAGATGGTTGCCTCCCTCGAGATCTAGATCTTCGCACCAATCAAGTAATAAGCGTAAACATTCAGATTGCCCCACAGAAGCAGCCCAGAAAATAGCTGTCCGTTCCTGACTATCCCTCTGGTTTATATTTGCCCCTCTACCTAACAGGACTTTCGCAACATCCACCGCTCCATGTTTACATGCTAGCAGCAAGGGTGAGGCACCCCCCAAATGTTCAAAAGATACATTTATATCTTGCATCTCCTCCATGTAGAGCATACACCTCAGCAGATCTCCATCCCGTAAAGAAGTTTGAAACGACATTTCCACTCTACACTCCTTTTATGTTGACTGTATTGTGTCCTATATGTTACACTCAGTATACCAAAACAATATATCGTAAAAGGAGACTCTTAAATTGAAAGATACCCTTATAAAGTACTGCAAGAGTAAAAAAGGATCGACAATGGAGTACCCCTTTGGACCTGACCCAACAGTGTTTAAAGTTGGTGGAAAGATATTTGCACTAATTTTCGAAAAACGAAAAATAGGATTATGTATGAATCTAAAATGTGATCCACATATAGCAGAAAACTTACGTGAACAACATACATCTGTGTTGCCTGGATATCACATGAATAAAGCACATTGGAATACATTGATGTTGAATGGATCGCTAGACATTTCGGATGTGAAAGATATGGTTGATCATTCGTATGACTTGGTTTTTGGTAGTCTCTCGAAGCGCAACCAGGCATCGATATCAAACAGGGTGTAAGTGAGGGGCAGAGCAAATGTACACCATTGGCTCTGCCCCCCACCCTATCTCCCACGCCCCAGTAGGTGAAGGGCGATATCTGGAACACTTTAGATAAATGTTCTTCATAAATGCTGAGAGAAAGAAAGGCCTTCGGCGAACACATTAAGTCCGAGTCAGATTCAGCATAAATTGCAGATTACGAGCGTTGGCATGGTCCTCAGGTATACGCATATACGCATCTTCCGACTCGTCAGGTTGAAAGTAGAGATCTTCCCTGAGTCGGCCAACTTCGCGAGGTATGACCAGAGTGCACATCTCAGGATCTTGAAACCTTTGCTCACTTGTTAACACATGCAATATGCTTTTCATATTCTCCATAGGAATCCTGTAGCGCGTCTTCAGGTATTCTGATACTATGTGGCCGAAAGCGAGCGTGCTTTCTCCCCACGATGAGCCATCACAATAGTATGACAAGCCCTTATGAAGAGACACTATAGTCTCGAGCATATCAGGGCTTTCCAAGCTTTTGGAAAAGATATACATAATGACATGCTCCGCATGCGGGAAATTCTTATTCTCAGCAGCATAAAGTTCAGCCCAGCAATTCATATAGCCACTTGCATCCCTTGGTAGTTGTTGTATAAGGACTAAGAGATCTACCAACCACAAACGAACCCGCACATCAAAAGGAATAAGTTTCTGATCTCTTGATTCATAACATAACAAACCAGATGTACATGTACTGATGTCAGGAAAGATAAACACCCTGTCATCTATGTGAATTCCTTCTTTATCTCTCAAAATAACATGAGCTTCCATACGTTGCGCTCCAGGTGAGTAAAATCCCGACTTTGTAGTTACAGCTATTTGGGTAACATCTAGTGGACTGCTACCTGCATATTTACTTTTTTTGCGCCTCTCCTCAAATGAATCAACCTCTAACCGTATTGTTTCCTTGATTAATGAAATATACTGATCCACACAGGTTCCTCCTATCACGGTCCTTCATTAGCATAACACAAATTCACTCCTCCGGTCAAGCTCACTAATAAAGTCTTCTGTTGACTAGAATATCCTTCATGTGTTTTGATAAACAAAGGGGGTGTGGAGCATGTTAATTCATACGGAGCGGTTGGTGAGTGAATGTATCGACTTGGCTATAAAGGGGGAGGGAGTATTTCCTCATTCCGGCCAGGTATATACACGTCGGACAAAAGAATATACTAGAGTGACCCTCGAACTTCGCAAATGCATGAAAGAATTACGTGTTTATGAAAGCGGCGTGTTTATATTTGGAGCTACATATGATTCTAGTACACACGACATATCCTTTACAGGTTCATATGACAATCAGACTACATTACTCGTAGAAAAAAGATTTAGAGATTTAGATATGTTAGTGCAAATGGGTGTGATAGAGATACCCGAACAGCCTAGATCAAAAAGTTTATCTAATCTCATGTACGGATTTCACGATGAATTTCACCATTTGTTGAAGGATATAAGCGGTAAGTTGCCAAAACCCAAGCAATACGTATGGAAAGCCGATTTCCAAATACTTCATGATCTCTTAGATGATCTAAAACGTGTCAAATCCCATGGCATTTTATATGTATATAGTCGGAAATCAGAAAACCTAACAATATTACGTAAATGTGTTAAAAATAGAGAAGCGATCCAATATCCGTTATTATTACGATATATACATCCACATATAGACAATGTTGCACTTCAAATTAAACCCCACATGGGATATTGTCCTGTTCCCATATGGTGTGTTAAAATGTAGAAAAGTGTATGTAAGGAGTGTTTGTGATGTGTACAGAAAGTATAACTAAAATAATATATGATAGGGATATGTTAAAGTTCGTCTTGGCCCTGTCCGCGCAAGAAAAAAGAGTGAGGGAAGAGGTCGACTCTCTATTCATGGTAGCCATATCATATGGGTGTTTGGACATGGCCAGTATGCTACTGGAACGTGGAGCCAACCCCAATGCGCAAGTGAAGATCTTAAGTTATGGTAATGCACCGGTTCTTTATGCAGGACACGCAGAAAATAGAAACGAGACCTTGCTCTATTTACTGCAAAATGGCCTCGATGTTACCCTACCATACGAAGAAGGCAACACATCTTTACACCATATGGCAATGACAATTCCTTCTATTAATTTATGGTCCCTTGCTCTGTCTAACCTCCAAGATGTAGACTTAAGAAATAAAAGAGAAGAAACACCTTTACATGTTGCCACATACATGGAAAACTGGAAAGTTGTCGATTTACTGATCAAGAGTGGCGCAAATGTAAATGCTCAAGATGACATTGGGGATACATTGTTGCATAACTATGTAAAAGACTATTCCTCCGATATTCCACTTGGTGGTGTAAAAAAATTGCTTAAACTGGGTGCTGACGTAAAAATCCGAAACAAAAGCGGTATGTTGGCCAGTGATATAGCCGCAGTCAAGAATGCAGATAAAATATTGTTAGAGCTGCTAACTTAAACGAAAGAGACCAAGCATATTGGTCTCTTTTTTTATCCACTACAGAACATGGAGGATTCGCATAATGGTCATCTCACCTACACTACCCCAATGTGTGAGTCAATTTTGGGATGCTTTTGACGAAATAGCAAGAAATGAAAAAGATGTAACAATCTATGTGCAAGATACATACAATCTCTTAGATACATGCACCTTTTCGTCCATTGCCCGAGTAATGAATCGTCACAGAAAAATGGGCAAACGACCAATATGTATTTACATAGGCATATCGCCTGCTAATATGATCTATTGGGCTAAGGACACCAAGTTAAACTTGATCAAGTATACACACACTGCCGATGTCTTGGCTACTATCCTAGATGTGGGAAAACACATGTTTACCTATATGGATACAAACACCGTGATATCCATGCCATATACAACAGATACTTCTGTAGTGGAGGTGAATGAGTGGCAATCTGTGATACTGCCTCATGTGTTAAGCAAGGTGTCGCAAGATGACCGCAACATCTGTATGATTGTATCCCCATACTTGCAGACTGTGATGGGGGATACGAGGGATCTACTGGATATGATTAGCAATGATCTGCCCGAGCTCCGTATACAATATATACATCCTGATTCATACACTATGGTGGGTATAGCAACAGAAGCACCTAGTCCTAACCAGTTACTATTTCCCTCGTACGATATCTCACATTACTGTGATAACATGCTAGAGCATTTTCCTGGTGTATGCAAAGATGATATAACAAAGGATATGTGGAATTATCACAAGATGGTCTACAATGTGGATGGGGCAACAGGCACTCAGTTAGTTAAGGATGATGGAGCTAGGCCTGCCACATAGAAAAGACACCACTGTGGAGTGGTGTCTTTTCTTATTACTGTTGCAATTGTAAAGATAGAATATACATGTGAACCAACTCTTTTTCCTCATCTGTAACACCGTCAATAAAGTTTAATTCTCCACTATCCATATAGGCCACTTCTCTTGGATACTTATCCTTGAATATCTGCAAAATAAGAGATGCATTGAGCATAGACTCCACGGATGTTTGCTTATGAGTAACATTGGAGATCGAAAATAAATCCAGACTAACCATTCCAACATTTAAGCAAGAATCCATAAATGGATCTGAAGAAGGGTCATGACAAAACTTAAAGAATTTGTTTAGATAAAACTCATCTGGGCGATCCACTCTATTGATCTTATCTTTCGTTTCTTTCCATATACCTTTTTGCAACTTTGCTCCTTGGAAGTCGACATCAATTTTGTGTCCATCTCGAATACTAAGAGCATTGTACTTTATACGACTGGCAGTAATGTCCAGTTCCGGTATATGAAGGGTGTATAGTGCACCGTTATACGTATGCTCTTCCAACAACCGAGTTATTTGTATACGCTGAGGAGATACCTGTATGGAATCAAACCCACGTCTAGTAACAAAGGGGTACATGCCCGCATCTACAAGCTCTAGGGAAGCTGTAATATCATCTAACGTCCAACTTTTGGATTCGTTATTTATGGCTGCTATTATCCTGGTCTTATCAATATTGTCCACATGAGGCATGTAGCACTTCTCATTCTCATCATATATACCATAAACAACAAACTTGGGATCTTGGTGATTCGTCACATAGCAATATTCATCAGTTTTCCTAACCAAAAACTGATTAGAAATATACACGGGGACTTTATTCTGAATAAGCTTATTAAAAGCACGTTTTCCCTCATCTGTATCCACCTTGGTGGCAAAATCATCGAAGACTGAGTCCCAAGCCCACCTGATAACCATAGTGACTTGGTTATCAAACTTTTTCCCCATAAGTTCTTCAAAGACACCAACTAAGTTGGGATGATCTAGCAGATCCTGAGGAATATAAACATTATCAAGATCGGCATAAATAGAATCTGTATTCGTACCAACCACTACATAATGATCATAAACAAACATATATACACTCCTTACACACTCATATTTTGTATAATATAAGTATATCATAAGAAGTGCAGCACAGTCAATGTCAAAAGTTTAGTATGGCTTGGTTCCATGTAGTAATCTGACAGTAGAGAGGTGACCCCACTCCTTAGCTATACAGGGTGGTGTATACCCATAGTTATTTTTAGTGTCTATAGAAGCACCGTGTTTAAGGAGAAGTTTGATACATTCTAGTCGCGATAAGTATGTTGAGTAATGTAGAGCAGTCCACCCATCAAAGTCTTTTTTATCTGGGTCTGCTCCCAACACCAACAATTTTTCCACAACCAATAGCATATTTCGGCAACATGCTTGCATGAGGATAGTCCTTTCGTGTGTGAAGGGATAAAGCATATCAACATCTTCTGCATCATCTAGTAGTAAGAGACATCCAATCGTATCACCAATTTCTATGGCTTCGATAATGCCACGCACTAAATCACACTCCTAAACACTTTTATTATTATTATAACATGAATGAAGTGGACTTAGCAATGCTGAGCCTTTTCTCCAAATGGTTCTTCCGTATGTGCACATGTGGGATATTGATGAATGACAATCCGGTAGATTATGATATACTAAAAACCTAAAAAAGGAGAAATTAGATATGCAGTATTCACATGAGGCAAAGAAATATTTAGACACAAACATGGAGCAAAGTTTGCCCCGATACAGACACACTATGGGTGTGTGTTCCAACATGAAATTACTTGTGGATAAACTAAATTTGGATGAAGATACCAAAGACATTTGTATGGCAGCGGCCCTTCTGCATGATGTTGGCTATGCACCATCATTGAATGTGCATGACTTTCATCCTGTGGACGGGTATATGGCCATTAAAAGTCTATTTCCTTGCGAAATCTCTCTTCCTGTTTTATACCACTCTTTTGCGGATTTAGAATGTAATTTCCGTCGTCCAGACATGGAAATCCACTATGATGACAAAATGGATGCCAAGGCGAGCAAAGTGTGGGAATTGCTTACATATTGCGACCTTCATACAGATGGGCAAGGGAATCTAGTAACTGTCGACGAGAGATATGCTGATATCAAGTTACGCCACGGGGCCGACAGCATTGTATATGCATATATGCAGAGTATAAGGGGTCATGTAGACAACTTGGTTACTAGAGTGGGTTCATATTTCATGTAGGGGGTCACTTTTTGACCGGATTTCAGCACGCATATTGACATGAAATATTAGAAGGTGGGAAGGGAACGAGGGGGCATCTAAAGTTTGAACTCTAGATGCCCCCTCGTTTGTTTATGTAAGATTCAGGGGAAACACTACCATTAAGTAATTGTACAGATGCCGCATCGCCACTAACATATGCCAGATGTAGGGCACTCTCTCCATTATCTGTCTCAGCATGGACATCAGCCCCTGCATTTATCAAGACAGCTAGGATGTCTGCTCTTCCGTAAAACGCGGCAATCAACAAGGGTGTTGAGCCATTGTCCAGCTTTGCATCCACAGGCGCACCAAATTCTAGAAGGGTAGTAACACAAGAGAGATGGTTTGAATCCACTGCCATATGTAAGGGGGTCCAATAGAACGCATCCCTAGCCTGCACATTTGCACCAAGCTCCAGGCATCTGTGTACTAGTCCTTCTAATCCACACATGCACAGATACATCAAAATAGTTCTATGATTGATATCTCGCCTTTCCAAATTAGTTTCTTTTTCGATGAGTAATGCAGTTGTCAAGATATCTCCTTCTTCCAAAGCCCTGAATGCGTTGGCAATCATACAACACCTCTATTCTCCGATGTGGGTTCCAAGCAACAATTCCTTGCATTCTTCAAAATTATTTTGTATTGCAATATCCAGAGGTGTCTGGTTATCTTTGTTACGATTGATCAGCTTACCTCCGGCCTCAAGCAGTATTTTCACCATATTAGGCTTATTATACCTGCAAGCGTAATGCAGAGGTGTCCACATCGTATCATCGTGTCCATTGGGGTTTGCTCCAGCTTTCAGCAATATTTCCAAAATATCATCTCTTCCTGTTTGTAAAGCGATGCCAAGCACACCTAAGCCATCTTTATTATATGTGTATGGTTTTGCACCTGCTTCAAGCAGTAAATGTACACATTCGAGATGCCCATTCATACAAGCAAAAGTTAAAGCTGACCACCCATACTCCACCTCAAGATTCTCTGGGTCTGCTCCACGTTTCAGTAACTCATCTACAACATTGTACATCCCATGTCGAGACGCTAACATTAGTGGTGAGATACCCCTAGCATCAGTACTTCTGAAGTCTATTCCATTCTCAAGTAGTATCATGCATTGCAGTGTATCTTCATTTTTAATTGCTTCAATAAGTTTCATTTTTGCACCCCCAGCCTATCTTCCCCATAGCCTTATGTATCCCATATCCCACAACCAGCCCTTGTCCAACCACAATAGTACACATTGATAGAAACATGTCACTGCAAAAGAACCAAAGACTACCCCCCACACTAAGGCAGGTATCCATGTGGCTTTGGCTAAAATACTCGTGTCCCCTGCGTTTCTTGGGTTGGTTATGCTTAGATATGTAATGTATAGGGCACTACCAAGCGAGTCGACCCAAAGAATAATGGCGATGGCTAGAGATACATATGAAAATGCGCTAGGGTATACCCATATCACGGTAGACAGTATGCCAAGAACAAGTATTACCCATATCCACCCCATAAAGTTTCGGACCCAGAATATAGCATTGATGGCCAAGAATGCCATCAGGATCAGCCCCACAACCGCTGGCGGATACACTTTTACTAACCACACACATAGAACACTAAATGCTGATGCAAATGGATATCCTGCAAGAGTAGTCAATACACTGCTGAGGGTGCCTCTGTGCAATGTGGTCGCAAGCCCTCCTGTATTAGAAAACAAATCTATCCGTTGTACACGACCTCCAGTTAACAAGGCAACCAGTGCATGGCCGGTCTCATGTACCATTGTATTCAGTAACCTAACATATTTACCCACATGTGGCAGTCTAGATGTGACAAGGACAGCCAATGCGAAAATAACACCGATAGTAGTGATCATATCTAGTCCTCCTAGTTGTTACATCCACGCACTACTTACGTTCTAAGTGTCCCTCTAAGAACCATGTATTCCCTTTCTGCGAGTACAACAGATAACGCAAGTTGCCCCCCTTTGGACCGGTCACTGTGAATATCCACCCAAGCGATGTATCATCATATTCAACCAACTTCCAGTCATATGTAGTGGCACTCAGTATTTCCTCAGCCACCTTCTTGTTCATTGTCTCTCCTTCTTTTAACGTATAGCTCTCTTCCACAGATGACATAACCGTGTGCATGTAAAAGAAGAAAGATGCAGCTAATACTAACAGGGGGAAGACCAGTATTGCGTTTCGCAAGTGTCTTGTCCTAGGCTTACTCTCCATCTAATATCCTCCTCGCGGTGTTAGACGCCCCTAACAGCAATGGACAAGGGTGTAAGATCAGGGACAAAACAACCGATATTAGAGCCACTTTCTAGAACGCTCTGGGTTTATTATAACACAACACGTGTCTGAATGTCAACATCAAGTAAAAAATATCAGGATAACTTGCGCCTCAGCAAATGTTGCTTGTATATAAAGTGGGCTTGATTCGTACGCACATAGCCCTCTACATTGGGGTTCGTTTTGAAAACCGATACATCCTTTGTTGCTTCTCTGTCCATCACGACACCTGCCTCATACACATAAACAAAATGAAGTAGACCTGTATATGACATTTTATGTAGCACCTCTTTTTCTCTTGCGCTGATAGTATCTGCACATCTGAAATGGGTGCACACGTCGTGTGATATGCGTTTAGATATGAAGTCAGATCCTTTGATGAGATGATCTTCTTTGGACTTCGAGAGTTGCTGTAAAGAGAGCATTGCTCTCAACATGGACTCTAGTTCGACAACCACATTTTTATTGTGAGATAGCTGAAAGACCATAGAGTGTGCCAAACGAACGATGTGATTAGGGTAAATGGAAAAGAGCACACAAGTTATATCTACGCGATCGTCCCATCTCATGTTCCGGTCTATCCAGCAAACTTCATTCACCAGAGCATACATACAATCCGCTTCCGCATTTTCCCTTATTTCATCCGTTATTTCGTCGGTTGGTATGCGTGTCACTTCTGACACGAGTGCATCCCCACAGGCTACATTTACATCGATGCACATTCTTGTTGTCTCTGTATGTAGTGATTCTACACACACATCATAGACTGTCAGTGTGGCCCGGAAGTCTAGCTCATTTATCCTCACAACCCAGTTGGTTCTTTCTAGGCACTCTCTAGACAATTTTTCAGCAACTTTATACTTAAAAGAGTCCTTTATTTGCCGCAACTCCACTAGCAGATCTAAGGCATTTGTCTGCATTCTCTTTAGTTTTTCAATAGTCATATTTAACAGGCCTCCTTGTACCCCATGAGTTGTGCAAGCAGTACTAGTTCCTTTGATGGATTTGCGAAGCACTTGAGCACACTCGGGTCGATCATTATAGCACGCTGTTGCAACTCAGGTTCCAATCTAGACATATATTTGACGATCCAAGGATTAATTTCTATCGCTTGGAGTATATCTTTATTTGTAGATAATCTTAACATTTTTACAGCTTGTGGGTAGTCACGCAGGGATCCCCAAACAAGATCAGGTGCAGGTTTATCTATGTATTGCAAGGTTGTTCCACATCTCTCGACCGCTTCTAACATTACTCGATGAGAAGGATTAGGTATATACTGCAAGACATCAGGATATTTTCTCACAGCAAACAGGGCCAAATCCTCATCTATATGTTTCAGACTACGAATTGCATATACAGACTGGTTCACGGCTGCATATTGCGCATCTAGGCAGGGGTTTTTTATGTAAGATATGGCACTCCAATGTATGTTCACGGCGTACACTTGGATGTCCTCTGTAGGGTTTTTAATAACATTTATGTTTCTAAAATCCTTCATCAATGCTGTTTGCATTACTTTAATACTCGGGTTTTCTATCTGTCTAAACGATATGGTACTTTGGTTTAATCCGGCCATGACCATGTCCTCGGTCCTAGGAGTGCATACGTATTTTGGTGTTCCTGTACGCTTGATCATCTTCCTCACAAAGCCAATCATCACACCACATCCTTCTTCAGCATTCACCTCTTATTGCTATCTAAACATGGGCACCCTTTCCTGCACAATATTCTTTTGTTCCTATTAAAAATATGTAAGGAGACATATATCTTGGCTTGACAAAAGGGGGTGTCATCTGTTACACTTGTTTTAATTATTGATAAGTTTATAACACCCTAATAACATAAAAGGAGTAACATCATGAGATTATGGCATAAAGCATCGAAACGGAAATATCTTTTGGTACCAATCTTATGTATATTATTTATTACATCTTATTCTGGGCTTATGTTATCTAAACAGGGTGTATTTGGGCAAGAAATAAAACCTATTAATACATCCAAAAAGTTCATGGAGATGTACATGGAAGCAATAAAGGATAAGAATATGGCTTACTTGAGAACCCATGGTGGTATTTCAGTGTTTGATATGAATGGATCAAGATATCGAGCCACAGAGCAAATCTCTTTAGGCCTACTGGATAATAAGGATACATCTTATGTTGACAATTTCATTGTTCGGGATAGTGACAAAGACAATGAGTTTTTAGTGACAGCAAAAATGATGGTCAGTGAGGTACCAGCTTTACATACTATCCATGTCAAAGTGACTGCTACTGGGGCCAATTGGCAAGTATCTGGATACTCAACAACCCACATGGAGTATATAACACCATATAAAGACTTCGAGGTTAAAGACTCTATATTTCTTTCACCTGAAGGTAAGTATACATTTCAAGGGTATAATACACCTACAACAGCTACTATAAAATTCTCGAAATTCTATGACTCTTACACTGAAGTGTTCTATTATGAGTTAGATGGGGAAACTGAAATATCTTTGGCTGGGCACACCATCCACTTAGAAAAAGGGGACAACAACATGCTGAAAGTCAAAGGATCTAATCAGTAATGTATAGGGAGGCCAAAAAGCCTCCTTTTTATTTGTCTAGAAGATCCCAAGCTAATCTCATTCGTTGAAACATTTCATGCGACCGGCTTATTTTAACATACTCATCACCTATATCTAAAAAGCAGAGGTGCCTTTGATTCCAAGTGACGGAGATTCCATCCTCATCACGCAACACCCATTGACCACCCCATCTGCATGCCAAAGCCTCAGCGAGTGTAGCAGATATTTGTGGTGTATCTAGATGCCTAAAAGTGATCCTATGTATGTCATGCGCCACCGATTCTTTTACCTCTTCAACTTGTGCATCTATACCTACAAGCCTACTTATCTGATCATCAATACTCGATTCTGCCAGCGTCCACAAACTAAACAGATCCTCTTCATCACCAATAGGAATTTCATCTACATCCATGAACAGAAACTCATCTATCCGCTCTCCGTATTTATGCAGTATAATTGCTACCATTACATAGGCCTTAAAGTGTGCATGTAGAGGGCCCACATGTTTGCGAATATACTCCAAGGCAGCCCTAGTTATAGCAATAACTAAAAACCACCGAAGACTTATGTCTTCTGAAACAGGGGAAAACAGGGTGCACCCAACATCTGTATCCAGATTTATATCTTTGCTAGTGTTTATATGTCTAAGGGTACACCTCTCATTCCGATCAAATGGCAAAGAGATGCAGAGAATCATGGACACACTATCATCTCTTGGTATGTTAAGTATCTCATATCGAATATAACTAAAAAAAGGATCCCATGAGATATCAGGGATATATTTTCTGAGCGCACTCTCCAACTCAGACTTAATCGTCACGAAAGACATAGAAATTTGGGAATACCACAAACTGGTCGAGTCGCCCATGTGCTCCCCTCCAAGTCTCTGTCAATGTTTCTAATGGGTCGAAAAGGTATTCCAATTCTTTCATAATCCCTTTTCGTGATCCTGACTTGTCATAAAAGTATTTAGCATGCAATACATTGTCATACCTGGAAGCACCTTTCAAAGTAAGTGTTACATCAGCACTATTTGCACCCAAAGTGAGTTTTACACGAACAGAGGGGTTGTTGGCCCTGTAAGCTTTATTAATCTTTGGATTGGACTTTGCCTTATCCAGTGCGAGCGATACCACCTCAGCAATAGTATCCCGGAACCGTTCCACCAGTGGAGCTGCGACGGATGCCATCATATCATATTCCTCTTCGTCACCATAACCATGCCACTCGACATCAGCAATCATTTCTTCGTGGTAGTTATATTTGTATAATAATGTTTGTTGGTATACTCTTTCTGTCCCATTGTTTCTCCATATACTAAAAGTAAGACGTTTATCTGCTATGCTGAAAGAACAGCCATAATCATCCATATAGAAAGAAGTGTAACCATAGCCGTTCTTTTTCAGCTTCTCTTCTAGTCCTGTCAGCAACAGACTCATTTGTAAAGCGTCCATCATGATCACCTCTTTATCATCAAAACATAGACGTATGCGTCTAGTCAAGAAAACAACAGCATACAAATAGAAAAGGGGCATATGCCTAAAGCATATGCCCCTTCCTATCCAAGATTATTCTACTGGAGGTACAACCGGTGCTGGAGGTGCGGAATTATATAGGATGTTGTCTGTGAGAGTGACAGTTTCACCGACAGTGACACCACCATTGCTGCTTACTTTCTCAATTTTGGCTTTGTTGGTTCCTTTTTCGTCTATAATAAGGTTGCCAGAAATATCGATTTTTTCCATTTTAGTGCCAGCCCCATACGCCTGCACCAAAATGCCCGTTCCACCAGGATTCAAAATGAGGTTGTCATTCATTTTTACATTTTTCTTGTTCCCGAATAATTTGATACCTTCTTTCACAGTATCCATAATTATATTGGAGGCTAGGATAGTGTTCGCATGTGGGTACACACCCTCTTTGGATGGTGTCACCAAGCCATACTCCCCACTATTTTTCATTATATTATTATGCGCAACAAATGCGCCTTCTAAGAAGTTCTCTCCTACTTCTTCAATAAAGTTGCCACTGATTTCTACATCGGTTGCTTCTCCCCGTGGGTTACGGATGAAGATACCATTTGTAGCCTGACCGTCACCATTAGTGACCAGAGATCCACATTTGCGGATAAAATTGTTTGTGATGATGAGACGATAGATGCGGTCCGCTTCAGTAGAATTTTCTCCCGCCCATGTTTGTACACCACGTCCAGTTAGATCCTCAATGAGGTTTTTCTCGATGACTACATCGCGAGAAGCTAACACAAATACAGCGGATTGGCCGTATACATTTGTGATCCGGTTATCAGAAACGCGGACGTTACGTGTACGCTGGATATACAATGCAATTCCTTGAGAAGATCTAGTGATACCCGAACCGCCAATCATGTCGAAAGTACATTTCTCCACAAAGATATTTTCGGATATCCCTGTGCCGTGAGTAATGTGAAGCGCATTTAGGTGGATGCCTTTGAAATGACATTGCTTGAATGACACATTCTTGGAACGTTCAACTACTACACCATTGGATCCACTAGCAAAAGAGTTACCATCGAAGGTCAGACCCTCGCAACTAAACCCATTCACCAATGACATCTTGAACGCTTTGTCAATCAGACTCAAAGTCGCACCCCACCCAATTACGACCTTGGGCTTAGTAACCAAGAGCTCACTGACTCTGTATACACCTGGTGGAATCACCAAGTAAGGCCAGTCACTGTTTAAAGCTTGTTGCAGGGCCAGAGTGTCATTTGTTATGCCATCACCAATCGCACCGAAATCTTTTACGTTTACAAAAGCTGTCATATATATTCCTCCTCAATAGGGTATGGAATTATTATACCACATGTTGACATACTCGCCAATAATTGCAGCCATTGCAGCATTGCCAGATGTATACGAGACGTGGTATAATAAGGAGAGAAGACATATGTAGAGGAGTGTTGGATGGTGTATATTGCAGAGTTAAAGGATGCTATACGTAGGCAAGACATGTTAAAATATGCTATGTTATTAACCCAAGTGGAGGATATCAACATGGTGTACCCTGAGTTGGATCATCATACTTTGTTACACTATGTGATCCGACGAAGTCAGTCTTCACAGTTCCCCAAGTTACTTGTAGACAATGGGGCTAACACAGAAATAAGAGATAGAGACGGATCTACACCTCTCCTGCTTGCTTGTCATGTAGCACCATGGAGCCATGCAAAGATGTTGATAGACGCCGAGGCAGATGAAAAAATAAAAGATAATGAAGGGGCTGGACCGCTGCATAACATTGCATTCAATTCACACTTCAGTGCACATAGCAAGCTAACCCCATATTTATTGAGTCGGGGTGCAGAAGTCGATGCCAGAGATGAACAGGGGCACACACCATTGTATTATGCGTGTCGAGAGAACAGAGATAGTATGGTCAAACATCTCCTCGACTATGGAGCCGATATTTCAGTCACAGACAAATGGGGTAGCACAATATTTGATCTGAACTTGGGTGCACATGTAAAAGCCTTGTTGTATGGGAGAAAGAAATAAGGAGTGTATCACTAATGTCATTCGAAAAGTTGAAAGAAGCACTAGACGCTAACAGTATCTTGTTAGCAGCCCTCGTACTTAAGACAATACCAGATATAAATGCAACGGATGATTCATTTGGTCCCGAAAATGCAAATGCTCTGACATATGCGTTAAAATCCAGTGGCCCAGAAATGGTTTTGTTCTTACTCAATCAAGGTGCAAACCCGGTCCATCTAGGCATGTATCACAACACTCCTTTACATCTGTCTACGATATATGACAGGCCAGATATCGTGGAGGCGCTAATCAAACTGGGGGTCGATGTAAATAAAAGAAACTCATATGGCTATACGTCCCTACACCTGGCTATACGAAACGAAACAGTCAGATGCGCCGAAATATTACTTAAGGCAGGTGCCGATACATCTGCCCAAGATAGGGAAGGGTATACAGCTCTTCACGAAGCGGTTGTAACAGGGCATGTCCATCTAGTGTCACTGCTCCTTTCATGGGGTGCGGATTCCTCTCTAGCGAATGCCGACGGGCTCCTTCCGCATCAGTGTACGCAAGATGAGGAAATGGTGGCAATTCTGAGAAACAGCATGCGATAGGTGCACGTTGTTGATATTACATGAAATATGGCACATCTACAAATGTATAAGGAGTGTATAATGATGTCGGTGTTAAGTATTAAGCGATGTATGGATAGTGGTGATATACTTGGGTCTTTGCTCGCACTACAAACCATTGAAGACATAGACTCAGTTGAAGAGCACCTGCAGAAGAGTACAATCTTAAACTACGCAGTAAAGAACAATGCAACTGATTTAATCTATTATATCGTGGATAGGGGTGCCAACCCAAACTTATTGGTTGGCCGTCACTGTAGTTCCCCACTTCAGTTTGCTTCACGCAGAGGGTATGCAGAAGTATGCACTGCCTTAATAGACGTTGGAGCAGATGTTAATAAAGTGGATGATGTAAACTGGTCTCCTTTACATTTCGCTGCGTATTGGGGACACACGGAAGTGGCCAAAGTGCTCATTGAAGCTGGTGCCAAACTAAATGTCCAAACTAGTAATAAAGAGACACCCTTGCATATTGCAGTAAACAAGACACGTGTTAATGTGGTTCAGACACTAGTCTCAGCAGGTGCGAACTTGGATGTGTTAGATCATAGAAATCGTACACCTTTGCGTATATCAGACCTATGCGAAGATTTTGCAAAGAGATCCGAGATCCGAAAAATACTGAGTGATCCTTTGTATCGGAGTGGGGCATAACGGTTGTATATTCGTACAGAAGAGGGGAGACAGTCTTGTCTCTCCTCTTTTCATATGATATAATGGTTGTAGACAAAATGTAAGGAGTGTTGCATATGAGTGAGATTTTATCTTCTGTAGTAAAGGACATATTGGAGTGCAAAGTGCCATCCTACTACGTTCGTCATGGTAATGTGCGTTCTTTGGCTGCACATAATAACATCGTGTCAGGATTGGACTTTACCAACATGGAATCTACAGATCTGGCTATGAACATGCTTGAGGCTTTATCGGTTGGGTATGATGAATGTATTAGTGATATCGAAGACTATGCAGGATTCATGGGTACATTTTTGAATTTCAATACACACAACAAAGTCGTGGATCTAGTATCCATTGATGGTAAACGTACCAAGATAGGGCTCAAACTGAAAAGCATCACAGTGAATCCTAGAGTGGCGTACTACCAAGACGGCGAACTTTTTATGGATCCATCATCTCGTACCGTGTATTCTATGACAGATGTTTATGTGACACCTAAGAACACGAAAGTGGGGAAAATGACTTGGGTGAGAGGGTCTGACTACAGTAGACAATACCATAATCTAAAAGTTTCCCCTCAGTATTCTTTCAACACAACAAACATACCAGGGTTCGAGGGATTTCAGAAAGAAGTAAAGCCTGTGGTTGCGAACGATGTCATAACATCTATGACAGATAGAGCTGTTGAGGCACTGACTTTCCACGGGAAAGATGTCTATGTCCGAGGGAACGGAAAAAAATGCCTTGGGTATATGAAAGATGGAGATTTCACCTACATCCACCGTAATCGTACATCCACCATGGTGGAATGGGGTCATGTTCAGATGCATCGGGTCACAGTCTATGAGGATAAAGTGATATTCAGCCTATGGAAACATAAACGTTCTGGACTCTCAGAAATATCTAGGACACTAGATAAATCTCCAGGAGTGGTATCCATGTTCAAGCAAGCTGTCTTAGCTCGAAAGTTAATGCAAACATGACTAGACTAGAACAGGACACCCCCATGGATGTCCTGTTTCCTGTCCGATGGAGTCGTCATACCCAGTTACCGCCGTCCAGTCTTTTTACGACTTAGCACAATTACATTATTGTATACATACCTTACGACATGTTATAATTTTCTTACATGGAGAAGAATGTAAGGAGTGTACACAATATGTCTGTATTGAATTTTAAAAAGTATTTGTTAGAGGGTGATGTTTCTAAGTGTATGTCTGCAGTATATGCAATTGAGGACCTGGATGCTCCACATGAAGCGCTTGGCATGGTTCCGCCGATTGTTTACGCTGCTCAACACACACACTTCGAAGCAACTGCAGCGCTTATTGATGCAGGAGCCAATGTAAATGCGGGAGATAAGCATAATATGACAGCACTGCACTGTGCAGTTATAAACGGCAATCTTGGTCTCGTATGCTTACTGGTCGAAAGTGGTGCACTTTTGAGAAATGAGAAAGGAAACACAGGATGGCCTTTGCACACAGCCTGTTTTCACAACAAACCTACCATAGCTCGTTATTTCATTGAGCATGGTGTCAGTGCGAATGAGCGGGATACTTTTGGTGATACACCTTTGCTCTATGCGGTTCGTTCTAAGTCACTTCTCCTAGTACACTATTTACTAAGTGTAGGGGCAGATGCAAAACTGCAAGATGCTATGGGAAGAAGTCCACTACATGTGGCCAGCGCGAACGGATTTTTACAAGTATGCCAGTTGCTTATGTCTCAGGGAGCGACCTTGGATGTCCAAGATTGTGATGGCAATACCCCTCTTCACTTTGCTTGTGATAACAATGAGATATCGCTGGCAAAAGAATTATTTCGCTTAGGTGCCAACACACTTGTAGTGAACAATCAAGGGTACCTGCCACAAGACTTAACGTATAATCAAGACTTATGCAAATTGTTCAGTACACAGGTACAAGTGCCGAAGTCGATGGCTATAGTTTAAAATTGGGGGAACCATTCGGTTCCCTTATTTCTTAAGGAGGTAATATGTGTGCGATATGATCCGGCTCGAGGTCTTGTTAACACTTTTCATATGTTGTTGACGGACAAGGATGATCTACAATGCCTTTTGATGCTCGAACGGTATAAGAGGTTGTGTAGGATCAATTCAGTCATACTGAGTGTCAGTGAAGCGAAAAATATTGTTTTGCTAGAATACATTCTAGCAAGGGGAGCAGATCCAAATACGATCGATTCCGCTGGATACACTCCCCTCACCATGGCGGCTAATGTGTTTTGGCATCAGAAGAACCCCCAAATGTATGAAGCTAGTCCCGAGTGCATAAAGATTTTGCTAAGATACGGTGCCAAGACAGGTATAGAACGGGATAAAAGTCTCGCATTCGAGTGGACAGCTCTACATTTTGCAGCCTATTCTGGGAACCTAGAGGGTGCCCGTGTATTGTACGAATATGGTGTAGATTTGAAAAGTAAAGGAGATGAAGGGGAAACACCACTGCATGTTGCATGTGACGAAGGAAGTACTGATGTGGCAGAATTCATTGCGCAGATTAACCCAGCGATGTTGGATGAAACCGATATGGCTGGACATACTCCGATGGATCTGGCACGTGAGAAAAACTACACTGAATTGGTGGAACGATTGATAAGTATAAAAAAGAGAACATCCTAATCCAAGGATGTTCTCTTTCTTGTTTGTTGGCACTAAAAATGAATTACTACTCGTAGTCTGCCCCCAAATAAATAGGAACCGGTTCACGTCCGGATAAGGTAAGCTTATCGAGGTCAAAATAGAAGTTGTTCACCCGTAATCCAGAACTTTCAAATACAGCTATATCATCAATATCGACCTTGGGAGGTGTCACTAAAGTGACACTAGAGATCTCAGAAGGTGTGTTAACAACCAAAATATCGTCTCTAAATTTCACCTTGGTTACACTTGAGTCCTCATCGATATACGTGATTGTATTCAATTCATGGTCCACATTAATAACTTTATATGTTTTTTGAGGTAAACTATGGAGCCATTCTACGTATACACTTTGTTTCCATTTTTCCAAATTGGTTCTGTTCGAGGCAGATTTGTTTTCATCCACAGTAAGAAAACAGACAAGAACAGCCATAAGTCCAAGGCATACAACGATTAGAGTAATCATAAATTGGACATCCGAGTACTCTCCATGCTTAGTAAACATAAGAGTAATGAGACAGAGTATAGCTACAATCCCCGCTATCACGGGGATGTATATGAAGGGGTTATACATTTGTGTATCCAAAACATGAAAGGGTTCAAACATTTTTCCATCACTCTCTCTGTGTCATTTTCGGAATTCTAAGGCACGGGGAATCATCTTTGGCTCACCTCTAAATAGATGGGCACAGGGTCTTGTCCTGATAGAGTTAATTTGGTTAGATCGGAATAGAACTCTGTTATCTCCATTCTAGGACCCTCAAACACAGCTATATCATCAATATCAACTTTAGGTGGGTTTACCATCGTGACATTGGTTGAGCCAGACCCCGTTTTGGTGACCAGCATTTCATCATTGAATCTTGCCTCTGCGATGTTTGAGTTCTTATCTATATATGTTATTACATTTCCTTTAAGATCTATGTCGATAACTGGGTAAGTATCACTAGGTAGGCTCTGCAGCCATTTAGCATATACGTTTTGTTTCCATTGCTTTAAATTAGCTTCATTTGCATCTATTTTGTCTCGATCTTGGAGGATAAAAACTATACCAATAAGTGCAAATCCCACCACTATGATGACAGCCCTAAATATGAATAACCCATCAGCATACTCATTGCTTTTAGGGTGAAAAATGCTGCCCAAACACAGAGCAACTACAACTCCCACTATGATTGGAATCAAAATATATGGATTATACATTAGTATGTCTAAAACGTAAAAAGGTTCGAGCATTTACCCACCGCCTCCTATATATTATTCCAAGTATATCGAAGCATGTGGGTCGTACATACATCAACTAAATGGGCGCTTGAAAAAATGGAGGACATTTGTTGGAACATGAATACTTATTCAATTGGTCTAAAAAGACAAAAGCACACTTGTTACACATGTCAACAAATCATGACAATTATGTGAAAGAGAACGAAAGTCATCTGGAAAATGGTACATAAGGCATCCATGATAACTCATAAATATGAATATGAATAGTGTAAACTAGTGTATATAGTAATGGCAGGGGGCGTATAAATTATTGCGCAAGCCGAAACAGCATGTTATAATGTGGTATGAGGAGGGATAGGTATGTCGACTGAAGAAATTAAAGAACAAAGGGCTAAAAGAATACATTCTCTAGGTGTAATGATGAATCGTTCGTATAGAAGAAAAAACCTAGAGAGCGCGAATGCATATAGGAAAGAAATGTTTATGCTGAAAAGAGAGAAAGCCATGGAGGACTTAGAGTATATAGACAATGAACTTGCAAAACTAAAATAAAAAAAAGTCCCTACACATGTAGCGATGTGTAGGGACTTTGGAGAGCCCAAGCCCAAGCCCTTTCGAAAATAAAGGGTAAAGACCTAGGCAAAAAAATGCGAGATTACAGTGCAGAAATCAGACTGCACGTGCCAAGTGTGGTACAATTTCCTATAACCAATTATAACACGCATTGGGCTCTCCGTCAATATGAATGAAGACTATATTAGAGGGAATAGAGGCCAAGTCTATGGAAAAACAAAAAGAAACTATGATGCAGATGATGCAGATAATGGCAAGGATGCAATCCGGAGAAATAAGCGCCGAAGAGGCCTTTAGTCAGAATATAAGATTGATGGAAGAGACTATGCCAAAACGGAGAAAGAAAGATATAACAAGTGGTGTAGAAGAAATAGAAAATGAAACATGGATGATAACAAAGTCAGATGCCAAACTAATGGCGACTTTCACATTGACGCCATTATATATAGTAAGGTACAAAGGGCAAGAAAGGTATGCTTACACCCTGACTACTTCCAATGGTACGACATCAAAAATCATCCTTACAATGAACTCCATGTTATCCTATAAAGATATGAACGCTGTGTTGGCAAACAATAAAGTTACGGCCGTCACATCCCCAGAATACAGCCAGTATGCTATGAACTTGCTAAAGTACTGGACAAATGAGTCAAAGTTCGAAGGGAATGTAAAAGATGGCACTGAGCACATAGGACTTGTAGAGAAAGACGGAAGGTATTACTACGTATCGCCGAATAAGGTGTATAATGTAGAGACGGGGGAAGAAACACAGTCCATTGAATATATAAAGCAGGGTATCACAGAGAACAAAATAAATAAGATGGGAAACCAAGGCTACAACCCCGTTAAGTGGAAAAAGATATTAAAAACTTTTGCAACAAATATTCACAAGATAAATAAGAAAGAAACGATCCTACCGATACTTGGTTGGATGACTATGCTGGCCCATGAGTATGTAGTTCGATATAAAATAACTGCAGGAAATGGGTTCCCGATGATTTTCCTCATAGGTCTCCCAGGATCCGGAAAATCTGCTACAGCAAAAACGCTATCTCCGTACTTGGGCTGGGGCGATAATGAGGCCTTTGGTAAACTCTCAACAGACAGTGAGTTTGGTATAACATCAGGTATGATGTCATCATACAATGTACCTGTTATATATGATGAGTATGGCAAGCCAAACCCTAAGCTAGCACAAAACGAGATTGATGAAATCATATCTGCTTCTTCAGATAAAACAGTGATCACAAAAGGAAAGAGCGACTTATCAAGTACAGATTTTGAGATAAAGAATAGCCTCATGATATTGGGTGAACAACCACCATTTATGCGTTCCTTGCAAGAACGGGGAGTGATTGTAGAATTTGATAAGTCTTTTGTGCAACTGGGAAACAAAGAAGCCGAGGAAGCGTTAAATACCTTGTCGAATACGAAAGATAAGAACTTCTTTCCTGGAATGGTCATAAGTCAGAGACAAATGTACACCAACGATGCTATTATAAAACTATTTGACAAATATAGGCTGGAACTCGAGAAGATGATGAGTGTGGATCCACGCATTAGAAACAAGATGTTAACGATTATGGTAGGACTGCATTGCTATATTGAAATGTGTAAACAAAATGGGCTGACAATGGAAGAGATAGGGGTATCCTATGAGGATATTTTAGACATACCTTCATATCTTAGTGCTGCTACAGCTAACCAAGGTGCAGGGGGTTCTGTGTTGGAGAGGTTATTGGAGACTCTCGACTATTTCAGAGATAGCACTTCTCCAGGAAACAAAGCAAGTGATGTCATAGGAAAAGGTAAATCACTATTCGTATATACACCGCAAACAGACACGTACAGAGCTAAGATACGTGGGCAAATAGACGAGAAAACAGGGTACATGAGGAACAAGAAATGTATAGCACTAAATGTGAAACCCGTATACACATCGATCGATAGATACCTAAATGGCAAATGTGGTTACACTGAGCAGGATATCCGGAACACATTGAAAGCTGAGTTTAACAAGACTGCCGCACATCCTAATAATGAGGGGTTGGTTCTATGCCCCCAAGGATTTCAAATAAAAGGTAGAGATTATGCGTTGTTGGATTATGGGAAGGTAAAAGAACTCGCAGGGGGACTAACCGACTATTTAGACAAACATGAATCTCAATAGGACTAAAGATCCATATGTTTTGTGACAAAGGGGGAGACCAAACATGGTCTCCCCCTTCTGTTTCCCCCCGTTCATATAAACGAGGGGTAGCACTGGCATTGGATCTTATTGGGAAGAGAATCGGGTGTATTGGTACCCTAGCGGTGCTACCCAGTGCTACCCACGGTGCTACCCACGGTGCTACCCAGTCAAAGCTTTTTTTAATTAATTATAAATATTAATTAATTAAAAAAAGTAGCACCGACGGAAATGTATATACCCCCATATCCCCCTCCCCTTTATATATATATCCCCCCCTATATTCTCTCCAAACGGTGCTACCTACACATATGTTTGAGCCACTCGAACAAACAAGAGAAAAATCTCCACTGGGTAGCACCGTGGGTAGAACCGATTCTAGACGGTACTACCCCTCCATATTGATTGATACGCGTGGAATTAAGTAACAATTTGTTTTAGAACAGTGCTATATATGAATGTTGGTGCTATACCTTTGGTGCTATACCTTTGGTGCTATACCTTTGGTGCTATACTCATGTGTACTTAGTACTCTTGCAAGACATATAAATTTCAAAAGTGATTTTCTCACAAGGCCTATTTGCACCGGTACCACCCCCAGGGGTAAAATTCATGTGTTCCTGTATTTTTGGGTGACTCCACATAATATACTATGTTCCTAATCAATCACGCCAAGATGTGAGAGGTTCCCTGTCTGTATGTGCAATTCACACTTGGGAGAGCGATAGTAACTTGAAGTATTGACTATAACACATTGATAGTGTTATGATATTTATATACAAATATATCTAAGGAGTGTTTAATAATGTCTGATATCAAAAACAAATTTGCGCTCACATTCTCTACTTTAGAGGATGTACGTCCCTCATTGTCTCTAGGTGACCAAAATAAATTAGATAGCATTGTGAATGATCTGAAAGAGATGAGCGACCGGTATATTGCAGCGTCAAGCCAGAATTCTTGGTGGGGCATGGATAAATCCCTATTTCTCCACGGTAATGGTGATGCAGAACTTTTATGGAGCTATCTACAAGAAGTGACACTCAGTCTTGATTACACTCAATTCGAATCCTTCATTAATGCTAATATCGATCAAGAAAAAGACTTGATGTGGAATGTGGAGAAGATCCGGGGTATGGGATCGGAATTACTTTCCACCTTCTCTGTTACTGAGAAGGCAGTATTGATTTTTCCAGAATATGTGCAAGAATGTTGGGGTATGTATGTAGAATCTAAAGGTGCTGATTACTTCAGACATAAGGAGATTATCACACACTATCAGCAAAATACAATTACCTTGGGTACACTTATGGAGTACACATCTGTCGTTATTTACACTCACCTTGCATACGGATTCATCAAAAAGGCATTGCAAGCCTAGAAAAAACACCCACATGTTGTGGGTGTTTTTTTTTTTTCTTGTAAGAAGATGAGTGTCCGCACCACTTGTCTCACATGTGTATTTATTGACTTAGATGGTATCAACATGATATGATTGGTATACGAGAGGAAGTGGTAGAAGTGAAAGGGAATAAACATTTTATAAATGAGTACAACATGGATAAGTCAGTTATAGAACGAATCAGCGAAACAATAAATAGCCCTACTGTTGAATGCTTAGATTTCATCCCTGGATACACTGCTGTGATTAATGACTTTCTCACACAAATAGAAGTGGATTCTATCCTAGAGGATACATCCAACCAGAAATGGGTGCCCGTTGGACTGGACGGAATACTGTCTCATTACACATCTGGGGATCCTATTGGATCGTACAGGCTAAGTTGCTATGAACCTGATTTGGCTAACGCCTTGTGGAATCGTCTGGCTCCATACTTGCCATCAGAGCGTGTGTTTAATGAGTACTCTCACACAGACTATGATGGTGCTGTGAAGTGGAAACCTGTCGGCATAAATCCTTTATTTCGCTTTATCAAGTATTTGGAAGATGGAGCCTTGGTACCGCATTACGATGGACCCTTCATTGAGTCTGATGAAAGACGAAGTCTTAGCACCCTAGTCATGTATTTCACTGACAACAAAAAAGGGGGAACGAGATTTTTGCACGATCCCCAGTCCAAGCTACCTTTCACTAAACGAGATTTCAGTGACTGGACTGTCACAGCAAAAACCGAGGATATTACCCATGTAATCGAACCAACCAGAGGGAAAGCTCTGATTTTCGATCATCGTATCCTACATGACAGTGAACCTATGGGTCACGACAAAACCGAAAAAATGATAATACGTGCAGATATTATGTATGAAAAAGTGTAACTATCAACTGGGGGTGACACAATGACGAATGCGCTGGATTACATCCAATTCGAGGAAGACTTTTACCCTTTTTGGGAATACTTAGGATTGGATGAAACATGCACACCAAAAGAGGTGTCTGATACATGGGGCGGTCTTAGTCTCACAGAAAAACAGAGTCCAAGTGCCATTTTTGCTTTTAAGTGTCTATCGGACCCATACTTTAGTGTATATTACAAAAATGTTAGATCCATTCAGGCACTGTACGATGCAGGATTTTTCATAGATCAGTATGAAGATAATGTGCCGTACGAGTTGCAGTTACATACAACCGCCTTGCATAAAGTTGAGGCGAATCTTGATCCGTCATCCCCCAACAACATCGTCCTCGTTTCTACAGGGGGATTCTCTCCCATACATGACGGACATATTAAGATGATGGAAATAGCACGCCAACACATGGAAAATCTGGGGTACAACGTGGCTGGTGGATTTCTATCGCCTTCACATGATAATTATGTTTCACAGAAACATAGTGGTTCTGCCGCTATGAACGCTGAGAAGAGAATATTTCTAGCAGAGAAATCTCTGTTGGATAATGCGTGGTTGTCTGTGGATAGGTGGGAAGCCCTATACAACAAATACTCAGTAAATTTTACAGATGTCATTCTACGCCTCCAAATGTATTTGTCGCGATACCTCGGAGGGGCTAATACACCGAAAGTATGTTTTGTATACGGGTCTGACAATGTAGACTTTGGGCACGCCTTCTCGCAAGATTCGGATCTGGCCGTGTGTGTACAAAGAACAAACACCATACCTTGTCTACCTGAGTACAAAGGAGTACATTTCGTCAAGTCTGAGGACACTTTTGGATACTCATCTACAGCCGCGCGCTGTGGGAACATGGACCAAATTCCTTTGGCAATCAGAGATGAGTATGGCAATGCTGAAGAATCTCTGGAAACCAAGAAGACCTACATCATAAGAAACGATTTGCGGCACGCAACTAGTCGTCTAGGTCTGGTCTTGTCCTCAGAGTTAGAAAGAAGTGTCCTAGAGAAAACAAAAAGTCTGATTGAAAAATATGTCCCTAACGTGCATGTATCCTTTGTTGATGTGGATGAACAATTGGACATGGCAAAACGAGCTATGGCTTGTAGAAAGGTGCCCAGCTTAAGTCTCGATGTCTACTTTGATGGAGATGCCAGATTAGAGATTTCTAGGCAGTTCTTGCTTTCCGATTCCCAAGTGTACTCCAGGAATCTTGTGAATCGCCCCAATACACCGAATATATCAGAACAGGTGGCAAGGATCCAGCCGGGCCAATACTGTTTAATAGAAGATGATAGCGTGTCTGGCACTACACTCCAGTTTGTGCAAGATGTATTACCACAGGCGAATATAGACTCCGTGATCCTTTTGAGTGAGTATTCTGATACACCAAACAAAGATGTGTATGATGTGATGGACATGAGAGACATAATATTTGGGCTTCCCGATGGGGGTCTTGTTATCAAATACAAAGATATATTTTGTAGAGCACCATACGCACTACCCTATGTATCTCCACACACCCGAAGTAAAATACCGCTGGGTTGCCAGATGGAGTTTTCAAAGGATATGTGGGCACTTAACAGCCATTTTTACTCCTCACTAAATGAGGACGTTTGTTTAGCTGACATGGACATGGCTTTTTCTGGCTTGATGCGTGAGATGGGATTTTCCCCTGACCAAAAAATGAAGGACATTGTGTCTGAACACTCGGAAGGGCTCCGAAAGGTGGGGTATAGCAATGTATGATGTGAATATTGAGTTTTGCCACATATATGCAGACCAACATATTGGTGAAGATCATACCCGCAGCATTTCTGTTCTCCGAGATCTCGAAGAGTTTAGCAAGAAAGAAGGAAAATCCTATGTATCTTCAGTTTTAATAGATGACTACAATGCCGCCAAGTCTCTTTGGGAGCGAGACACATTTGAGCGTGCACTTGGTGCGATGAATGTCAAACCAGATATCTTGGGATACGAGAGTGCCTGTATAGACGGAGCCAATCACATAATGAGTCAGTTGCCTAAAAGTTCACTCTGTACCGAACGGTTTCGGAAAGAAAACAAAGAAGTTGTATTTTTGATTCATGAGGGACATCGTGTAGCCCTGAAAAGTACACTAGAAGGGCAAACCAGATACACCTGCAGTCTCCTTGGTGCATCGTGGCATGGAGGGAAACTTGGGCTAGTGAAGAATCCGTTCATCAAGACTAAGGTAGCTCACACTGCTATAACAATATTACCTGAATGTCTTAGGGATGTAGAAGAGAATATGAAGGTCATCCTTAGCTATCTAGATGCCAACATTTCTGATCGAATGCGCAATATATACCTATCCTAACAAATACTGGAGGAAACCAAAATGAAATTCCGTGCTAACGATAAAGTATTAGATGTACATGAAGATATTGCAAGTGCACTTGACCAGATTAGAAAAGAACGGGATTTTGACGCAGAACGTTATGTGGAGGAAAAGTATGATTCTTTGACAGCATACATGACTGAGTATAAACTTGATACGTGTGTTGTGGCTGTGAGTGGCGGCATCGATTCTGCAATTGTGTATGCCTTACTTAAGCACGCAGCAAATCGTGCAGGTTCCCCGATCAAACGTGTATTGGCAGTATCATTGCCTGTACACGACACAAATGGGGCAATTAACCAGTCTTCGGCGAATACAAAGGCCAAAGAATTGCTTGATATGTATGGTGACAGATTAGTGACGATTGACTTATCGGCACCATACGCATCTTTACAGAATACTATAGACCAGACAGTAGGAATTGATGGGGAAGCCTGGGCTGGGGGCCAGCTAGTGTCATATCTACGTACACCAGCCTATTACTATCTGACGAGTCTGCTAGTACAACAAGGACACCGACCTATTGTTGTAGGTACAACGAACAAAGATGAAGGCGCCTATCTTGGATACTTTGGGAAAGCCTCAGATGGTATGGTAGATGTTCAACTAATATCTGATCTTCACAAGAGCGAAGTCTACACTGTCGCCGAGCATCTATCAGTTCCTGACTCAATTATGAACGCAGTGCCTACTGGTGATATGCACGATGGCCGTGTAGACGAAGAAGTGTTTGGTGCACCATATAGCTTTGTCGAGCTGTATCTCAATTTCTTGAATTTCACTACTGCTAGAAAAGACAACCTACTGCAGGCATTGTCCAAAGATGCTTTAGAGCAATTTAGTCTGATGGCTGCGAATATAGAAGCCCTTCATTCTTATAATAAGCACAAATATCTTGGGGCCTCGCCTGCGGTACACCTCGACGTGATGGATAGCAAAGTGCAGGGAGGGTGGGTGTACAATGTGTTCAAAAAGGAAGGTAAATGAGTTAGAGACTTAGGCAAATGACATAGTATTGGTGGCAATGGTAATATCTATACACTCCTTATTAGTAATAACTCTTGCATGGTTGTTACACAGTGATGCTGGCCATTCCAATTGTTGGAATGGCCAGATCCGTATTCACAGTCTTGTGTACCACTTGCATGCCATGGTAAAATGATGGCATAAAACATATTGTGTAAGGAGTGTTATACATGTTGGAGGAAAAGTTTAGGAATGCCGTAGATTCTGATGATTCTTTGGGTGTTGCGCTTGCATTGCAAGAGGGGTTAGACTTGACAAAGTCTTACGAAGTGCTGGGGAATTATTGCCCTCTATCCTACGTCGTATGCCATGGGTATAACGCCATTGACATCTTTAAGATGTTAGTAGATTCTGGAGCAGATATAAATTTTCGGGATCTTAATGGTAGTACTGTCTTATTTCAGGCAATAGCCCTTAATGAAATGGACATAATGGAGGCTCTTTTCGACCTAGGGGTAGATTTGAATGTATGCAACACGGAGGGTGACAATGCGTTTCACTGGGCCGCTTCATTTTTTAGTCCCTACACACAGACATTGATCAAACGTTTAGTAGACGGCGGTGTTGATATCAATGCAAGAAATAAATCTTTTGAGACGCCATTGCATAGGGCTTCAAAAAACATCAAGGATATAGTAGAAGTGTTGGTATCCTCTGGAGCGGACTTAGATGCTGTCGATCATGAGGGTCGGACACCTCTACATGTGGCCTGCTATCGTCAAAGGGAAGACATTGTAGAACTTTTGGTTTCAAAAGGTGCAAATACGCGGACCAAAGACGAATGGGGGAGAACACCTATCCAGGTGGCGAAAATGGTGGAAAATTCAAGGATATTGAATATGCTAGAGAAAAAATAGGACTTAGTCCTGCATAAAGGTATCAATTAATAAAGTCATATACGGATCTGGCCACCTCAGTGTTGAGGTGGCCAGCATCATATTATATATGATAAGGAGTGTTTGTAGGAATAATTATACCACGCCAACACCCTTTCTGTCAAGGGATAGGCCTACTTGGTGCGTTATATAGTGCCATTTTTATCATACAGTGTATAAATACGGATCTGGCCATTCCAATCGTTGGAATGGCCAGCATCATATCTAATGATAAGGAGTGTATGAATAAAGGCTACCATTCGCCCCCTATTGAAGTCAAGATAATATGTATCTAATACATCAGAACAATAGTATACTGGGAACCGAATAGACCTCGCCCCTGTACTTGTAACAAACGAGTGGACATGTTATAATTTATTCTATGATACTGCAGTCTAAGGAGTGTATGAAATGGATGTAAGTCGTCTCAAGGAGATAGTGGATAGAGAAGATGTGCTTCAATTAGCTCTCTTGTTAGAGACAAATCCAAGTAAAATTGAGTATATGGCTGATGTGCTGTTGTACCATGCCACAAGATCTGGCAAGTGCATATCCCTAGACTTCTTGCTTCAAAATGGGATGAAACCGAGCGGGAATGCCTCGGAGAGATCAACCCTTTTACACCAAGCAGTTACAAACAACAGACCGGAAGCTATCGAATTGCTTTTAGATTGGGGTTTCGATGTGAACACCCATACAGACTCACTCAACACCCCTCTCTTCATAGCGTGTGAGGAAGACTTTCCCAGATGTGCGGAAGTCCTGTTGGATAGAGGTGCAAATGTGGAATATGTTTCTAACAATGGGAGTACACCATTACATGCGGCTTGTTATAATGGGAGCTTGTTATGCGCAGAGCTCTTAATAAAACACGGAGCCACTGTAGATAGAAAGAACAATATCGAGTGGACTCCACTGTTCGAGTCTTGTCTTGGTCTCAACGATTCCAGTTGCCTAGAGTTATTGATCACACACGGTGCAGATGTGAATGCAAAGGCTGAAGATGGTTGGTCAGTGTTGCATCAGGCTGTAGAAGGGGGTGACGAGGAGTGTGTATATGCGCTTCTAAATCACGGAGCTCTTCCCAATATTCAGGATCACCAAGGAAAAACACCACTACACTATGCCAGCACGCTAAATCATCCTAGATGTGTCGAAGCACTTTTGAGAGCAGGAATAGATACTACTATAATAGATAATTATGGGAACACAGCATACACTTTGGCAGTGGATGCCTCGGTCTTGGCACTTCTCACTCCCGAAGAGAATCATAAAAATTAGTACCCAATATGAGATAGAAGCTAAAGTCACGTAGAAAAAGGGTGGGCATATATTGTCACCCTTTTCTTACGTATGTTTCGATTTGTATAGGGGGTGCTGTTATGACATCAGACTTTAAAAGAGCAGTAGATAATGGTGATGTGTTGGGGGCTGTATTGAGTTTTAAAACCCTGGAAAAAGAAGGTAGAGTCTTGGATAAGGTACTGGGCCAATCCCCTTTTATGTATGCCCTATTTAGGGGGGACTTGGCTGTGATCTCCGCCTTAATAGAAACAGGTATAAGTTTAGAAACTGCAGGGAAGTTTGAACTCCACCCCCTACACTACGTTGTTGGGAAGGGTAAAGTAGAGATTACAAAACTGTTTTTTGATGCTGGACAAGGAGCAGAATTTGCTGACCCCAGAAGCGGCATGACAGCTCTCCATCATGCAGTAGAGAGTGGACACCTTGATATGGTAAAGTTTGTATTGGACAAATGTAAGGACTTGAACGTTAGAAATAAAGATTTATGGTCCCCTTTACACTTTGCGGTGTACCAAGAGAGCACAGATATAGCACAAGAGCTAATATCTGCTGGTGTTCTAGTGGATGCGAAAGATAAACATGATTTGACTCCGCTACATCATGCGAGTAATAAAGAAAAAGGATCACATATAATAAACTGTTTAGTGCAAGCTGGGGCCGACATTAATTACATAGCTGCAGGGAAGTGGTCCCCATTACACTTAGCCGTGGATGCGAAACACATAGATAACAGTCAAACACTGCTAGAACTAGGGGCAATGGTAGACATTCCAGGAAAGAAAGGGCACACACCATTGCGTAATGCCAAAAAGAATTGCCATCCTGCGATGATTCGATTGTTAGAATCCTACGGAGCAAATATAGAGGTAATAGATGACAACCCTACGATATGACAGTAACTTAGGGCAACCTTGCCCTATACATATATGCCAAAATGACAGGAACCAGCAGTGGAAAAAGTTACCATATGACTAAAAGCATGGTTGCAAGTATTCCTTTTTGTATGGTATACTTAGGGAACAATATATAATAAGGAGTGTGTTTTATGTCTCCAGATAGGTTAAGAGAACTTGTAGACAATGATGATATCTTAGAATTTGCGATATGCCTAACCAATACACCTGATATTAGTTCACTTGGCTCTACTGATGAGACAATACTACATTATGTAGCTATGCATGGGAAAGAGGTATTTCTTGGGTTGTTAATAAGAAAAGGTGTACCTTTGGATACTCAAACCAAGGCTGGCTTGACACCATTGCACATGGCATGTGCGTACGCCCACTCAGAGTGTGTTCGTATGCTACTTGAGGCAGGATGCAATCCTAACTTGATGACTAAAAAGCACACATCTGGTCTTCACCACTCATGTGAACAAAATGACGTAGAGAGTGTGGCGTTGTTGCTACAGTATGGAGCCATTCTAGACATTAAAGATTCTGAAGGTCTTACCCCTCTTCAAGTAGCTTGTTTTTATGGAGCAACTGAATGTTTGAGCATTTTGTTAGGCACTGCGAGTTCTATAGCAACTAAAGACAAGATGGGAAGGACCCCTTTACACAATGCAAGTATGAATAAATCAGGAGTCGCTTGCATTGAACTCCTATTATGTCATGGAGCTGGTATTAACGATGTAGACAATAGCGGTAGAACTCCCCTCCATTATGCCGTCAAACACCAGAATATTAAAGGTGCTTATATGTTATTATCACGAGGTGCCTTGCCATCCTCGCGCGATGCCAGTGGTCTGACGCCTTTGCATTATGCCAGCTTAGAGTGTAATGAAGGGCTAGTCGGATTATTAATGGGACACGGCGCTGATGCCAGTATAAAAGATATCAACGGAGCAAAGGCACATGATATGACGAAGAATCGCCCCATAAGGGAACTAATATCTTCTGGTGTGCGAGCATAACTACAGGGGTGGATAAATGATGTCAATAGACTCGTTCCGAGTTGCTATAGATGACAGTAATATTCTAGGAGCTGCATTAGCCTTAGAATGCATAGACGATCTAAATGCTTCTTATGATGCCTTGGGACACCAAACCCCACTTGCATACGCATCTTCCCACAACATTCTCACTATTGTGGAGCTCCTAATCCAAAAGGGTGTGGATGTACATGAAGACGACCAAGGGGGAAGTTCTCCCTTGCAAATATCTTGTGAAGAGGGTCATGTAGAAGTTGTGAGATCCCTTTTGTCTGCAGGTGCATCTAGGTACCAAAAAGACTGCTACGGCCGTACACTATTACATCTTGCTGCGCGTGAGGCTCAATCACACATCGTACACTTGCTCACGGAGTATGGATTAGAAGTAGATGACCGCGATAAGAATGAATGGACAGCTTTACATCATGCTACAAACCAAGGATGCTTGGACTCAACAATGAAACTTTGTTCTCTTGGTGCAGACATCAATGCCCTTACTAAAGAACAATACACTCCTCTTCATCTTGCATGCTACCATGGTGATATACATATTGTTCGATTTTTACTAGAGAATGATGTGGATGTCTCCATACTGGATGATGCTGGACAATCAGCATTAGACCTATCCAAGAGATACAGATACCCAACCATAACATCTATGCTTGAAAGATATATCATAAACAGATAATCATAGAAACACAGTACGAACATCCCACACATTTCATAATTGTTCCATATTCTGGAGACATGTTATACTATAGATACAATACCCATAAACAATTCTGTAAGGAGTGTATCTAATGTCGTCTATGGATGTGAGAGAACTGATTGTAAGAGAGGACGTCTTACAATTTGCAATGTATTTAACTACTGTGTCCGATATACATGCGCCTATGCGGGACTTGCATGGAAATACCATGTTATGCTTTGCCTCAGAGTACGGGAGGATAGAGATTGTGAAGCTACTCCTAGAGTATAAGAAAGATGCAAGGGTGCAAGGACGCTTAGGTTCTGAAGCGCTCCACATGGCCTGTTCAAATGGTCAGGCGGAATGTGTACGCCTCCTCCTAGAAGTCGGTGTTGACGCAAACTTGAGTTTATCTGAAACAGTTAATGGACCGCTTCACATGGTATGTGAACAAGGCAGTATTGAATGTTTAGATCTACTAATTAAATATGGATCTCTCTTAGAGTCAAAAACTGCGGACGGATTCACGCCTTTGCATTTGGCCGCTTGCAATGGACATTCTCACCTAGTTCAACGACTTCTCGAGTATGGTGCAGAAGTGGACTCTACAGATAAGAAAGATCTTACACCTTTGTTTGATGCTTGTTTTGAGGGACACACAATCAACATCGAGATATTAGTGTCTAGGGGTGCAGAGATAAACAAACAAAGTGCAGATGGATGGTCCCCTTTACATTATGTAGTAGACAACAATGATATCGTCTCTACAGAAATTTTATTGAAACTGGGTGCGGATGTTAACCTCACCAATCTTGCTGGATCTACCCCTCTGCATATCGCTTGCTACAACGGTATGGGCGATATAGTGGACCTCTTAATGGAGAATAATGCAGATTGCACCATATTAGACAATGCAAAGTTGTCTGCATCCGAAGTGGCTAGAGAAAGAAAACACCAAGAGATCGTGTCAACACTCGAAACACATATGCTGCAAGAGTGTAATATTTGACATTGAGGGACACTGTTATGGTGTCCCTTGTGTTTTATTATTGCTATATATAGTGTGTATGTGTTATACTAGGTATATAATTATTGTAAGGAGTGTATAAAAATGTCGTTTTTGGATGTAAAAGATATGATTTCGAGAGAAGATGTGTTACAGTTTGCTTTGTACCTAGAGACTTCACCTAATTTAGACTCTCACAGGGAAGAGTTATCTGATAACACTATGCTCCGGTATGCCTCGAGAAATGGCCATAATGTGATAGTGGAAATGCTGATAGAACATGGGGCTACGCTCAATCTCGCAGATACATTTGGACTGACGGCTCTACACGAAGCCTGCAGATATGGAGAAGCTCGGTGCATAGAGTTACTTCTGCGAGGAGGCGCTGATCCAAACTCGAGCACTCCAGGAACTGGACTTACTCCTCTACACATGGCTAGTGAGGAAGGAAACAAAGAATGTGTAGAGTTATTATTACAACATGGTGCCCTAATGGAAGCGAGAAATGCAGAAGGTTCCACTCCACTGCATATGGCTGCAGAGGACAAAAATTCCCGAGTTGTACAATGCTTAGTTGAATCTGGAGCAAATATAGACGCAGTGGATATCAAGGGTAGAACACCCCTGTTTAATGCTTGTTACCAAGAAGACATCCAATCCATTAAAACTCTAGTTGCAAAAGGTTCAGATATGAATAAACGGGACTTAGAAGGATGGACACCACTTCATCACATGGCTAATCGTGGCACTGCCTCTTCCCTTGTTGTGCTGATTGACCTGGGAGCAGACATTTCTGTGTCCACTCCTGATGGAATGTCACCCCTCCATTTTGCTAGCTATATGGGCAATACTGAGTGCGTTGAGATTCTGGTCAAGGCGGGTGCTGACCTTACCCTAAGAAATTCTGCAGGTCTTTCGCCATATGAGTTGACAAAGATTGACTATCTCAAGCAAGTTTTAGCTCCCAAAAAGGGTGGGTGACCCCCAGCAAGTAGAAGAATATCGGTTTACAAGAAGGAGGACCAACCGGTCCTCCTTTTTTATTATATTGATCTTCGCGTTTGTAACATGTTTCGCTAGTGAATAGCGAAATACACGACAAGGAGGCTGATATCATGGGAGGTAATATAGTCCTTAGGTATATCAGAAATAGTATTGTTCAGAAAACTAAAAATCCACATTATGGCACTTCGATTCTAGGAGATCCTTTCGCCATGTTTATGCTGATAGGGATACTTCTGCCAGTTCTATTCACCATAATGGTTTTTACGGTTGTGCTCGTGCCTTTAAACGCATACTCCGATATAATTCTGAAGTGGTCACTTTTGCTTTCTTTAGTTGCCGGAGTGATATCTTGGGCAATTTTTATGAAGAAAGAGTCCAAACGGATAAAAACCCTAGCAGAGAACCTGAAAAATGAGCTAGATTGTGTTGAGCAAAAAATCAAGAATTACGATGAGAAGGCCACTAATAACTACACCAACGCCATTGTTCGTAGATGCGATCCAGTAGAAAAATATTTCACTTCGTTGTACAGTTTAGATGTCGAGTTGGACACAGGCGAGGTGCTAAAGGATTTGATTAGCATAGAGCTACCGGTTCTCAAATATGTGCACAATTATGATATAGGCCACTACGAGATATCGCATCTAAGTGTGAATGACGGTAGCGTGGTCGAATTGTTGGAGGATAAACAAGCACAAGAAGAACGAGTAAAACAGGAAGAACTTTTCTGATGAAAAGGAGATGTTGTACTTGAATACTAATCCAGTCCATGTGTTCACCCATAATTTTGTTACCAAGAAATTGCAAGAGAAACAATCAAACCCATATGATAAAGTTAATTCTTTTTTTGACGCAATTCTTACACTAGCTCTAGTGCCCGCTTTTGCGATTTCGGTTGCTCTCTTCTTAGTCTCACGGTTTTTATACCCTAGTTTTGAAAGCAACAATATCCATATGTTAATCGTTGCTTTGGTGTCTGCTGCCGGTCTGATTGCTAGTGTTTCATATGTAGTTCGGGACCACCAAAAGTGGAAAAAGGAACAACAGCGCTGGGAGAATAAAATCACAGAGTATTCCTCTAAAATCAGAGGCTATAATCCAGATCACACACACATATTCTCTTATGGTATCATCACAAAATGTGAGTTAATTGAGCAGGACGATGTTCCACTATGTAAAGTTGATTTAAAATTAAATACAGGTGAACAACTGAAAGATTTACTTACAGTGCGTTCTTCCTTATTTGAGTATATAAGCCAATATAGAATTTCTGGGTATCGACTGACACAAGTTAATGTGAACAAAGAACACTTGGTGAGTTACATGGAGGATTCGGTCTGGAAAGATGAGCGAATGACTCAACAATCTCTGCTGGGTGGCGAGTAAAGCTGTACACTCTTCTGAGACGGGTTGAGACAATACATCGTGTGTAATGAAGAGAGTGGGAGGAAAATACAAAGGAGAGGGCACACTGGCCCTCTCCTTTTGTGTATATAAGTAGTATTTAAAACGTCTTTCGGATCCCTTGCTCACATTAAATGATGTCAAATATTTATTGCGTATCATGTCAAAATGTTGATACTGTCACCTCCTCGTTACAGTACAATGTTGATCATTCACTCTTGAATGAGAGAAAGCCCTCCGGATACTACTCACTGATCCCTATGTAAATATGTGTGGATATAAGTCTCTTAGATGTTTGTTCAGCCTCTTATTCTCTTGGATTATCCTGCGAGCGGAATCACCATATTTGTCTACCAATCGGACATCAGCACCATACGAGAGAAGCAACTGAATAGCTTCAAGTCTGGCATGGCGGGCAGCAATATGTAGGGCAGTGTCGTAGGTGTGTGGGTGCTGGATGTTTACATCTACACCAACATCCAGTATGGCTTTCAATAGGTCTAAATCCCCGTGCTCACATATTATGTGAAGGGGAGGGTGGAACAATGCGCTGTTTATAGAAGGATCTACTCCTGCCTCGATCAACAATTTGGCACATTTCCAGCTTTTCCAAGATAGAGCCATCTCTAGGGGTGTGTATCGATTGATATTGTGGATGTTGGCTCCGGCCTGAATTAAAACATTGGTGGCTTCTTCATTGCCGGCCTTCAAAGCATGGTGCAAAGCAGTATGATTGTCCCGACATTTTCCATCTACATGTGCACCGGCGCCAATAAACAGCAGGATCGAATCACAGTCGTTCAGTAGAGCAGCTCTATGCAGGGGTATGTATCTTTTGGCGACACAATGAGTGGCGTCGGCCCCATAGTCCATAAACATCTTGATACACTTCTTTTCCATATTTGATACAGCATGATAGAGAGGTGAGTGACCTCTCCATCCTGGGAGAGAAACATCTGCTCCAGCGGCGATTAGTACTCCTATACAGTCCATTGTAGTATCTTGGGTCACATACAGAAGTGGCGTTTTGCCGTTTAACTCAGCGTATGCTATATTCAAGTCCATCTGACTTACGAGTAGAGCCAGGGATAAAAGATCAACCTTGTCTACAGCCATCTTAAACTCGGTCAAAGTGCCTTGCATGTTATACTTTTCTCCTTTGTCGTCTAGACTTATATGTTATCTCGATATATCTACTTCGCACCTCGTCACTTCATTAACGGAGTTGTAGTTTCCTATTTTATCATGTATGGAATCCTTGATATTATGTTTGCCATGTTTGTGTTGTTCTGTCAAGCTGCCGTGTAGTAGATGCACTCTTTCACGCACTTTTCTTATCTCCACATCCATCTTTGAAAGTAGGGATAACATGCGATGACTATTCTCTACACGCTCACCATACAGTGCCAATGTGGACGCAGACCCTTTTGAGCACTTATCCCCCAACTGTGATGCGGTCTCTTTCATCTCATCCAGTCTACACATTTTTAGATACACAGCATGGGTGAGATTTCCCATTTCTTGGGAGACACCTTGCATGAGCACCTCTATACTTGGGTCATCAGGAATGAGGGTGGCTGTTTTCCTTACCTCAGTTATTAGATGCTCTAGCTTTTTATACCTTTTTAACACCACGTTTTCCACTATGTTCACTTGCTCTTCTTGTTCTTCAGCTTTAAACTTAATATGGTGTATTTTTGTCCGAACCGCCAACTTCCCGAGGGTGCTTTGCAACCAGTGTCTCATACTTGCATATTTCCTCCTTAGAAGTTTCTGTATGTTGAATATAATGTTTATTATGATATGTATTCTTCCTCGAATCATACCACCCTAATCATAACATTTGTATATTTTTATCGTCAATACAAAATGCATATATATATAACCCCCTTACACATTTACACTTATAGCCATACACTTCTTGTGTCTTTAAGTTGTATATGTTATAATGAACAGAGAAAATATGTAAGGAGTGTTTTGAATGTCTAAAAAGAAAGTAATAGAAGCGATCAACATCGGTGATACTCTGCAGTTCGCTTTGCATTTGCCAAGTTGGACATATATGGACGAGTGCCCGGATTTTCTGAACAAACTAACACTTATTCATTATATCACGCTGTATGGAAACACAGCGATGCTCGATTTGGTGCTAGAACATGGTGCCAACTTGGAAGTTACAGCAAATGGTGAAACACCGCTTCTCACGTCCATGCATAGAAAGAGCTGGGAAATGGTCAGGGCTCTGTTAGATAGGGGAGCTAATATTCATGTCAGAAACGGTGACTTATGGACTCCTTTACATTATGCCTGTAGCAATGGTGTGCCTGTGGACATAGCAGCAAACATAATTGAAAAAGGTGCAGATGTAAACGCAAAAACTGGAGTGCATTCCTTGTGGACACCTCTACACACAGCATGTACGTTTGACCGTCAGGATCTCGCCATATTATTGTTGAAAAAAGGAGCAATGATAAACGTGCATGATTCGGAAGGTTTGACACCTTTGCATTTTGCTTGTCAGAGAAATAACTTGGATATGGTAAAACTGCTGATGCATAATGGGGCTTCTCTAGGTGCAAGAGATAAAAGATATTGGACTCCATTACACAGAGCTATCGAGTGTGGTCACAAGGATGTAGTCAAGTATCTAGTGGAGATAGGGGCGCCAATTGAGGATCTTGACTTGGAAGGAAACACACCTTTACATGTCGCGGCCATCAAAGAAAAATACGATATGTATGATATGCTTGTAAGTATGGGTGCAGATATCAATGCGCTGAATAAATCCTCTCACACACCTGAACAAGAAAAACCAACAGTGTATAAGCATGTCGGGACAACTGTAATCCGGAAAGGCGCTAAAATGTCATTGAACTAAGGGTTAGAAGCAAGAGAGGAAAGACCACATGGTCTTTCCTCTCTTTACTTTCCATAGGTTTTTAGTACAGCAGCACATTGCATATGTGGTCTATCCCAGGCCACATTTAATGGTGTCTTTTGTCTGTCATCTTTCAGACTAGGGTCTGCACCATACTCAATGAGGGGTTTGATAAGTCCCGAAAGACCCTCATCAGCCACGGTGTGAAGAGGTGTGAAACCATCATAGTCTTTTGTATTGACATTTGCTCCGGCTTCCAACAAAGTATATACACACTGGGTTGAGTTAATGTAACAAGCCTGGTGCAAAGCTGTACGTCCAGTTCTTCTGTTTACGCACTCTAGCCTGGCCCCCAGAGAAATCAGTTCTCCTACACACTCAGCATTTCCTTGCGCAACCGCACTCATCAAAGGTGTATCACCTGTTATTCTGACATTAGCATTATCCACATCGGCTCCGGCATTTACCAACAGTCTTACCATGTCTACGTTCCCGCTATACGCGGCGTGGTGTAGGGCAGAAGAAGACTCACCATCTCTGTTGACAAGAGCACCCGCATCCAGCAGTGCCTGCACACATTCAATATGCCCCTCTTGAACAGCTAGGCGTAGTGGTGTCGTACCGGATAATGTCTCTTCATTTGGATCCAAACCCATACTCAGTGCGTAGGTGAGTACAGAAGACAGTCCTTCATATACAATTGGGATTAATATAGATGACCTGTCAAGCGGGCTCTTTAAATGTAGGTTATCTTTGCATTCCAGCAACAACATACACCCTAAGACATCATGCTTTCTTATTACCTTCTCTATTTCGGCGTAATTTACTTTCATATACACACTCCTTACACACTATTATATGACTTAATTATACTATTGGATCTATCTCCATGTCAAGTCCACGAGTTATATTAAGATCTTGTGCATTATGCCACAGTGTGGTATAATACAATTATTAAATATATAAGGAGTGTTTGAACAATATCTAATTATCTGAAATCAAGCAATGACAGCACAGAGAAGAAAGTGGGTTATGCGCACCAACTCTCAAATGAAGAAAAGAGAGAAGCCCTCACATCCTTTAATGAGAAAGGCTATACTCCTGACCCAATTGTTGTTCGAGCGTTGCTGGCAGGAATAACAGATGGTATCTATGTAAACTCACATGGTATACCTTTGGCAGCACAAGCAGCAATGACTGGAAGTATCGAGACAGTAAAAGAATACATCAATGCAGGTGTAAATATTCATTCAGTGTACGAGCAGAAAGTCAACATCTCTTTTTGGGCTGTTTTATCCGAGTCCCCGGAGATGATCGATTTTCTGCACCAACAAAATGTGGATTTTAACAAAGGCGCACTACGGCTAGCTATTCACAAGGAAAATCGTGCCCTTATTGACAAACTAATGGAGGTTGGTGCTAACCCATTTGTTGCAAGTGGTTCTGACATGACTCCTTACAGCAAATTACTGTTGGACTCTACATTTAGCCCTGAAGAATCTGACTTGTTGGCTAAAGACATGAAGTCACGGTATGGCTCTGATATCACTCCTTTTGATTTGCAAGCAGAAAATTTGTGGAACGAAGAAGTGAGACGAAATACAGGGACAAGCGTTAGTGGTGTTTCTAAGTATTTGATCCAAGAAGGCATCTGTGCACCTCTGGAGGCTCAGCAATATCTAGCCACCAAATTCATTGAAGAGAGCCCGAGCTTACTTAGTACAGTGCTAAATCCGGAGTATTTCGTGGTTGATCCCAGTTTTAGACTTGACTTAATAAGTCTCTCGTTGACTGCAGGTGTGAGTGTGGATTATGTATCTGATACTTTGACACCTGAAGACTTCGATGCCGTTTACTCACGTGCGTATGCCCGGAAGAATGTTCAATTGCTGAATGAACTGGAAGACTATGGCTATAAGCCATCTGACGAGATCAAAGAATTGGTGTCTCAGCTAAAGTGGTGAGTAAAAGGGAGTGCCTCTAGGGCACTCCCTTTTCATATACTTTGTCACGTAGAGTTGACGGATAACTTTGTCCTGTGGTATACTAGATAATAATGTGTGAGAGGAGTGTATATATGTTTGATTTAAAAGGGTTACTGACTGCGATGGAGGTTCAAAAAGACATTATAAAGATTGAGCAAGAAAAATTGAGCGCACTTGAATCACAGCTGAAGAGTCAAGAACTAAGTGAAACTGCAGAGTTCGATAAGATCATCGCTTTGTATTTGGTACATGAGAGTGAAGAAACTTTCGATTCGTACAATGCGGAAATTTCGTGGACGTTCATAGCTGATACGGGAAAAGGTCACTTTCCCTTTACAATCACAGAAATTTGGAAGGGAGAAGGTCTAAAATACACCTGCGACCTCCAATGGCCTCTTGGGTCTGAGAAGAGCAAAGTCGTACTTGATGCTCTCAAAGGCTATATCAACTCTCTAGAAAAGAGAAGTGATGATAGATATCGTCTAAACCGATATATCGAGTCTATTGAATAAACGGAAAAGGAGTCCCCTCGTTGTAGGAGACTCCTTTTTTATATGATCTCATGTGCCCTTAAGCCATCAGCTGTTCGCATGTTTGGATCTGCACCATATTCCAAAAGCGTATGGAGTGTACGGCCATCTCTTGACAAATGAGCCCAATGTAAAGCAGTCCACCCATTTTTATCTGTGGCATTTACATCTCCACCTGCCTTTAGCAGCAAAACACATACATCGGCAAACCCCTTTTCTGCGGCATGATGTATTGCCATCTTTCCATCTCTTTTATCTGAGACGGACACAAATGCATTAGCATCTATCAGTATTTTACCCACACCCGCAGATCCACTACTGCCAACAAAATGTAAAGGAGTAAAACCGTTATTTGTCTGACAGTTCACATCTGCCCCCGCGTCAATTAGTAATTTACACACCTCTAGGTGTTCATTGTTTGTAGCTACATGTAGAGGAGTCCATCCCAGTTGTTTAGTTGCTTGAACGTCTGCCCCTGCGTTTAATAGAGACTCGCAAAAATCAGTATGTCCGTGCCCAGTTGCTATGTGTAAAGGAGTGGCACCGCCTCGGTTACGCCCATCAACATCTGCTCCCATTCGCACTAACAACTCGCACGCCTCTCTATTGCCATATCTGGCAGCGGTGTGTAAAATATTGTTGTGAAATTTATTAACATAGTATGTATTAGCTCCCATGTCCACAAGAGGTCGAATCAATTCCACAAAGTTATGTTTTACTGCGTATTCTAAAATCGTTTTATCGTCCAATTCTTCAAACACTTGGTTTAAATCACCTATGACTTTTA